>CEOS01144038.1_pt1 | contig 75811 bp, 78 predicted proteins | sample 530601 | NCBI WGS metagenome assembly CEOS01 (sample SAMEA2620666, study PRJEB7988) | marine metagenome | biome: marine biome (ENVO:00000447); feature: mesopelagic zone (ENVO:00000213); material: "saline water (ENVO:00002010), including plankton (ENVO:xxxxxxxx)" | depth 1000 m
CACATTGTAATCGATCACCCGCTTTACCGGGACTAGCGCTTTCATCGTCAGTCTTCCTTTTCAATATCATCAGGGTCGAGCGGCGGTCTTCCAGCGCGCGATCAATGTTTTTCCGTCACAGCCTGCAGCCGGGCGAGCCAGTCCCGGCGTGCGCGAATAATCGCGGCGCGGGGGCAGCCTCCCGCGAACAGTTGCGATCCTCACCACCGACCTGCGCGTGTCATGTACCACGTTCATCACGCACGCTCTCGATCACCGCAATCTCCCCAGCTATCGACCGCGCCGCCAGCCAATAGCAAAAGATCGCAAGCAGGAGGAAAAGTCCCAGTAGCAGCAGCGCCTGTTGCAAACCCGTACCTGCCGCCTCCGCGCACGCGGACGTCACGACCGCACCGCTGTCCATACATTCCTGTGCATAGTGGGTTCCGTACCGCGTGGTTGCCATCACGTCGCTCATGTAACCGAGAAAGGCCGAGCCTAGCCCCAGACCGAATACCGTCTGGCCGAATGCATGGATGGCAGCGGCAGTGGCCCGCATCCGGGGTTCGACCAGCCGCTGGGTCACGGTCATGATTGTGGGCAGAAAAGCATAGAGGCAGAAGGTCGATCCGAACAGAAGCACCGCCATGATGCGCCATTCGTCCTGATAGATCGCCGCAAGGAAAAGCGGCATGGCCAGCATCGTCGCCAGCATCGGCAGATATCCGTACCGCCGATGGGCCCCCGCCGCGAAGCGGTCGGCAATCAGCCCGCCCGTCACTCCGCCCAGCGCAGTGGCCGCGCTGAAGGTAATTGCGAACGTCAACGCCGCCTCTGCAAGGTCGAAATCGAACCGGCGAACGAGCAACGGGATGAGAAAAAGATTGAGGCCGAAACCCACCAACGCGACCATGCCACTGCCGACGGTGAATGCCACGAATGCGCGTGATCGACCCACTCGGCGAATGACCGCCCCAAATGGCGGCGCGCCCTGCCCGGCGTTGAGCCTGACAGGCTCCCGGATCGTCAGCCAGAGAAGCAGTGCCAGCAACAGGCCCGGGGCGCCCGCTGCGACGAATGCCCACCGCCAGCCATAGGTTTGCGCAATCCAGCCCCCGCCAAGGACGCCGATCGCGCCACCGACGGACACACCCACCGCAATCGTCGAGAAAACCGTCGCGCGGCGTTCTGGGGGAAAGCGGTCTGCAATCAAGGAGACGACCGGCGGAGTGAACCCTGCCTCACCGATACCCACGCCCATGCGCGCCAGCAGCAATTGGACATAGCCTGTGGCCGCGCCGGATAGCATCGTCATCAACGACCAGAGTGCGGTCGCGGCCGCGACGATGCCGATGCGATTGACCCGCTCGGCAAGGCGCGCGATCGGAATGCCGATGCCGCCATAGAACAGCGCGAAGGCCGCGCCGCCCATGATGCCGAGCTGGAAATCGCTGAGCCCGAATTCCTGCCGGATCGGCTCTCCGACCACGGCAATGATCATACGGTCGATGAAGTTGAAGGCGTAGATCGTGGCCAGAAGGCCGATAAACCACCAGTCCCGACCTGAGAAACGTCTCACAGCACCGCTTCCTGTCGCAACCGGGCCATCTGGGCGATGACATGGATGGCCACCATGCACATTGCCATCGTGGCGGCACCAGCGATCCAAATCATGACCGGCGACCAGGCGGAATTGAGCGCCAGCGATACAGGAGCGGTAGTGGAGCCGAGCGTCGCGGCATAGGTAAAACTGGGCAGGATCAGCAGCCACAGCCGCTTGATGCCGCCAAGGTACGGCACAAGCTTTGCCAGTGCGGCACCCAGAACGAACCCGCCCGTGGCATCGCAGAACGAGAACCAGATGGGCGAGCCGAAGAGATGGAACGGCTGGTTTCCGTAGAATGCACTCAATTCCATCCACTCGCATATCGATACGGCGAGCCAGTCGACCGCCGCGGTCGCGAAGAAAAGCTTCCAGACACTGGCGACGGGCGCCCCGCGTTCGACTACTCGCCATACCAGATAGGCCGATCCTCCGAAGAACCATGCATAGCCTAGCGGTACATACCAGGGGATGGTCCGTTCATAGCCGCGGAAGAATGCCAGCGGGTTTTCCGCAGGATACCAATAGAGCAGCGTGTTATCGTAGATCGGCTCGATCATCACGGCCGAAAGCGCGGTTCCGGCGAAAACAAGGGGCAGGACCCAGCCCCGTTTGGGTCGTTCGGAGCCGAGCGCCCACCACGCCATGATCGCGGCAAGGATGACACAGGTGCCGATCAGAAATATGGTACCCGCCGGTTCAGGGGCCGGCATCACCGGCATGGGTGTAATCGTCGATTCCAAAAAAAGCCTCTCCCGCCTTGTGCAAACAGGATGTCGGCGCGAAAAACTCTCGCAACCTGTCCTGCGACAGGTTGTGAAACCCGCGCTTCCATTGCTTATGCCGGCTGAAAAGGAGAACCCATGGCTGGACGGCTGGAAAACAGGATTGCAATCGTGACGGGTGCCGCAGGCGGTATCGGTGCGGCGTCCGCAAGGCGGCTCGCGCAAGAAGGCGCAAAAGTCGTGCTTGGCGATATCGATGTCGAAGCGGCGGCGGCCGCAGCGCAGGATATTCCGGGCGCAACATCCCTACCGCTGGACCTGACCGACGAGAATTCGGTTCGCGAATTCGCCGAACAAGTTGCCGCGGATCTGGGCCGTATCGACATTTTGCACAACAATGCCGCCATTCAGAACGATGCACAGCGGCAGGCCGATCTCGATGTCCTGAACCTCGACGTGGCCGCTTGGGACCGCGCGATGGCGGTCAATGTGCGGGGCGCGATGCTGATGAGCAAACATGTCCTGCCCGGCATGATCGAGCATGGACGCGGATCGATCATTCACAGCGCATCGGGCTTTGGCGTGCAGGGCGAGGCGACGCTGACTGCCTACGGCTCGTCCAAGGCCGCGCTGATCCAGCTCAATCGCATGATCGCGACCCAGTATGGCAAGCTGGGCGTGCGTTCGAACTGCATGGTGATCGGCTTTGTCCTGACACCGCTTGCGCAGGAATCGACGCCGCCGATGGTGAAGGACATCCTGCTTTCACACCATCTTACCCCGCGGCTTGGCCAGCCCGAGGATGTGGCCAATCTCGTGGCATTTTTAGCCAGCGACGAGAGCGAATTCATTACCGGTGCCGCAATTCCGGTCGATGGCGGCGTCACCGCGCATCAGCCAAGCTACGCCGATTTTCAGAAGATGTTCGCGGAAATGGGTGGCGGCAAGCTTTAACCGGCCAGTTCGGCCAGCCGGTCCATGCCGCGCACGGGGTCCGTCTGCCCATCCCATCCGGCATGGGCCTTTTCCATCAGCGCCAAACTGCCCAGCATGGCTTCGGACATTTCCATCAGCTCGGTATAATAACCGTAAGATGCAAAGGTATCGTACAGGCAGAAACGCTCTCCCGATAGCATCGTGCCGCTATAGGCGACTTTGAAGCCTGCTGCCGACAGGCGCGCATAGGCAGTGTCATAGTCGGCGCGCGGCATGATGTGATGCAATCCTTCGCCCCGTGCCTGCAGGAAATCGCGGAAGGGTGAGGCGCCATCGTTGGTCTGCTGGAGCAGTTCGATCAGGACGCCGCCGGAAAATCCGAACCCCACCCGCATCGAAACCTCGGTCGGTTCTCCGTAATATTGCTGGCCGGGCATGACCGGCACGTCGAATACGAAGAATGGCCCCGCACACAGATCGCGTGTCCAGTGCTCCAGCGCGGCATCGATGTCCCTGACGATATGACACAATTCGACGATCGATCCTTCAGGCTGCATCGCTCCATCCCTCCATGCTGGTGCGCCGTGCAAAATCATACGCGCGCGTAGCGATCTGCGCCCTGCGACCGGCAAGGTCGATCATGGGCACGCTGGCCGGAATATCCCCGATCGTCGTCAGCCGCACCTCGCGGATCATCCGGCTCAGGTCGAGACCTGCCGGTACGCCCTGCCACCTTGTCAGCATCCAACCTTTATGCAGCCCGCAAGTGTCGATCCAGTTCGCGACGCCGGGATCGGCCAGCGCAATCGCATAGGTCACCGTCCCATCAGCATTGGGCACCACCTGCCCCTTGTTGAGGCTGGCAAGCCGCAGCAGCGGATCGGGCGCGATGGTCCACGGATCGGTGATCTGGAAGCCGGTGTAATAGCTGCCCGCAGGATCGAGCGTGACCAGCAGCGCCTCGTCATCCTTCAGCGCGAACCGTCCGCCTGCCAGATAACCCCAATTGCCGTCGCGCCCGTTAGGGCCGACCAGCCCGTTGGGCGCGGGAAAGCCGAGGAAGCTGTCCTTGAAACCGCGCCAGAAACGCACCCATGCAGGCATGTCAGCGACGATTGCGGCGGCGATCTCGTCCTCGCTGCGCGGCGACCAGTCGGGCGGCGGGTCGAGACGGGTGACAGAGACTTCTGCAGGCATCTGGTTCCAGTCGCATTGGCTGTCGCGCGTGTAGATCTGGATGCGGCCGGGACGGGATTGCAGATGAAGCGACCCGCCCGCTTGCGGCCCCACGGTCACCGACACGCGGCGGTCGCCATCGCAATGCGGCAGCAGGTCCTGCAACGTCAGCGCACCGATATTATCGCCCAGCCCGGCGTGATGTTCCGGCTCCATCTCGATCACTACGCTGAATTGCGGTGGGTCGGCGGAAAAGCGCAGGTCGATGCGATAGCTCCCTTCCCCGTCGATCGGGATTTCGCGATTGAAATTATCGGGATTGTCCACCGCGACCGCCGCGCCGTGATAGACATGGCCGAACCATCGCCGCGGGGGATTGGACACGTTCCAGGTAACGACCGGCGACGCCGTGTCGCCATTCGCTTCGCGCATGGCCAGCGCCAGAACCCATTGATCCAGGGCGCGGTCCAGACCCAGATTGCCGTCAGTCGTGCGGGCGGCGGGATCGCTCAGCATGTCGCGCCGCGCCGCTTCGCGCGCCGCCCTGACGTCAGGGCGTTCGATCAGGCGGAGCGCCAGAATTTCAGCGCGCTCCTGCTCTTGGGTGTAGAGCGGATTGGTCATGATATGGTGCCCACGCGGCCGCCTTCGACGAACACGGTGCTGCCGGTGGTATAGCTCGATGCATCGCTGGCCAGCAGGATAGCCGCGCCAACCGCCTCGTCCGCCGCGCCGAAACGCTTGATGGCATTGCGCTCCGCAAGGCCCAGCCCCTTATGGATCTCGGCCTCCTGTCCGTCCGGGCTCATCGAACCGACGCACAGCGCGTTGACGCGCGTGTGCGGGGCCAGCGCCTTGGCCAGTGATCTGGTAAGGAAGGACAGCGCCGCCTTGCTGACGCCATAGGCCACTGCCGGCGGAATGGGCGTGAAGCCCCCGCAACTCTGGACCGAGATGATTGTGCCCTTGCCGTGGGCCTCCATCTCGGAGGCGGTCATCTCCGCGAGGCGCCAGGTGGCCATCACGTTCACGTCTATCGCGGTTTTCCACACCTCGTCGGTATTCGCCCAGAGGCCGCCGTCTTGGGCATAGACTACGCCTGCAGCAGCATTATTGAAAATGATATGGATCGGTCCGAACGCTTCGCGCGCCTTTGCGACCAGATTGACGAGGTCTTCGCGCTTGCCCGCATCGGTGGCCACGGCCAGTGCCCGTCCGCCGTCCGCCGCGTTGATCTCTGCCGCGATCCGGTCCAGCCTGTCCTGCGAACGTGCGGAGATGACGACACTGGCGCCAAGTTCGGCGTAGGCCTTCGCAACATGCTCGCCCACGCCGGGGCCGACGCCGGTTAGGATGGCGGTTTTTCCGTCGAGGCGAAAGCGATCGAGTACGCTCATGATGGTCTCTCCAGAAGATGGCCGAAGCGGTCGTAATATTCCGTCATGCGGGCGCGCACTTCCGCCACGTCTATCCCGTATTGTTCGGGCGTATGCTTGTGCTTGCCCATGCGCTTGGCGGCAGGATTGTCGGTCAGGAACCGGTCGATCCGGGCGGCGTGTTCGTCTGAAAAACGCAGGCCGAAACGGTCGTAGATTCGCCGGATCGTCCCTTTCGGGTCGGCCACCACATCCTTGTGCGCCAGATCGATGATCCGCTCGTCGATCCGCGGATCGGCACGCGCGGACAGGGCGCGGTTCATGCCCGCGATCCACGTTTCCACCACGTCGCGCCCGATGGCGGCCTTGTCCTTGTCGCCGCCGAACGCCGCGAGGAACCCGGCAATGAAGCTTGAGAGCGATGAGAATGTCAGCGCAGGATCCCGGTGCGTCCATACCAGCATCGCGCCCGGATAGGCCTCCAGCAGCGCAGGCAGGTCGAACAGATGCTGCGGCGATTTCAGCGTCCAGCGCCCTTGCGGCCCCTTCCACTGGAAGTTCTGCAGCAGCCGCTTGTGCGATATATACTGGCCGGGCACCTCATTCGTGCGCAACCAGTCGGCATAGTCGGGCACGCCCAGTTCCGCGGGGAAATTGGTGCTGGCGAAGTGATATTGCATCCCGTGATTGCATTCGCCCGGCTGGGTGCAGTCGAACCGCTGAATGTCGAGCAGTTGCGGCGCATGCTTCAGCCAGTTGTCGTACATGGCGGTGACCTGCGCGATGCGCGGATCGCTGTCGAATGTTGCTGCCTCGGTCGGGGGCCATGGGATATACCATTCCCATTCGCGCGGCGCCCGCGCCTCTGGGTCAAGGCACAGCAGATCGTAGGTGATAGTGGTGCCGGTGCGCGGAAGGCCGATCACGATCAGCGGATCGCCGACATCCTGCTGCGCGATTTCCGGATGGTTGCGATCATCCTCGACAAACCGAAGCCGCGTGGAAAGCTGGCCCACGATATTATGGGTCGCCAGTTGGCGAAGCTGGTCGTTCGGGCCCATCGCCTCCACCGCCGCGGCCAGTCTTTCAAACCCTTCGCGCCACCCCGTGTCCGGTCCGAAGTCGGTCAGGCCCGTGGCATCGCGAGCGGCGGTTTCCAGTCCGGCTACGCTCAGCGGTTCGGTCATGACAATTGCTGTTCCATCATGGCCAGCAGGTCGGCGTAATGCGGCTGATGCGAGAGGCCCCCTCCCGAAATCGAGATGTTCTCGCCAGTGATATAGCGACTCTCGTCCGACGCGAGAAAGGCGATAAGCGCGGCGATATCGTCCGGCGTGCCGAATTCCGGCGTCAGTATGTGGCGCTGGATCACTTCCTTAAGGCCCGGGACCGTGGCCTCAAGCGCTGGCGTCAGGACAACGCCGGGCGAGATCGAATTGCAGCGGATGTTCTGCTTGCCGTATTGGGTGGCGACATATTTCGACAGCGTGATGATGCCGCCTTTCGAGGCGCCATAGGCGACCCGGGCGAGGTCGCCCGCGATACCGCTGTTGGACGCGGTATTGATGATCGATCCGCCGCCGCGCGCGATCATGTGCGGGATCGCATATTTGCAGCCCAGCAAATAGCCGCGCAGGTTGATGTCGATGATCTCGTCCCAGATCTCGATGGGAATATCGACCGGCGTGGTGTCCAGCGGATGCTTGGCCGGATCGGTCATGGCGGCATTGTTGTGAAGTATGTCGATCCCGCCGAAATGATCGGCGGCAGCCGTCACCATCGCTTCGATGGATGCCGGATCGGATGCGTCGAACTGGATGGCAAGCGCGGCATCGCCCAGCGGTCCGGCCGCGGCCCTGGCGCTATCCTCGAACAGGTCGGCAATGACGACCTTGCCCCCTTCCCGCACAATGCGGTTGGCAACGGCCGAACCGATACCGCCGCCTCCGCCGGTTACGACGGCCACCTTGCCCTCAAGCCTGCGCATTGCGTTATCCTCCCGTGAAATTCTTGTTGAATTCGATGAACCCCTTCAGTCTCTCCCTGCGGTCGGCCTCGACTTGCGGAAGCTTTTCGGCGCCTGGACCGTCGGGGATGATCTGCACCGGTTCGCCGGCCAGCAATCCGGCCAGCGCGTTGTTCGTCACATCGGCAGGATCGAATGCATGTGATGTGTCGAAATCTGCAGGAACAATTCGCAGCAGTGTCGGAGTGCGCATGATCGGGGCCGCAATGCCGATCACGTCGATGCCCCGTTCGTGATATTCTGCCCAAAGCGACTCTGCGAAATTGATCTCGAACGCCTTGGTGGCGGCATACATCACCAGATTGGGCTGACCGCCCAGCCCAGCACCCGACGCCATTACTATTATACCGCCCGTGCCCCGCTTCAGGAAGCGCTTGCCGAAACCGTTGGCGGCATCGATCAGAGTAGTGATATTCATCCTGACCAAACGATGCGCTGCTTCGGTACTGTCTTCGAAAAAAGCCGAAAAACCGTCCGCGCCGGCGTTTGAAATATACAGCCCGATGTCCAGATCCGACGCGGCCTCGACAATCTTCGATCCCGCCTGGTCTTCGGTCAGGTCCTGCGCGCAGGCCCGGTATTCGATCCCGAACTCCGATGCCAGGTCCCTGCCCAGCCCTTCAAGCGCCTCCTGCCTGCGGGACACCAGAACCAGATTGATGCCCATGGCCGCCAGCTGCCGGGCATAGCATTCGCCGGTTCCTTCGGATGCTCCCGCGATGACGGCCCAAGGGCCATAGCGCTCGCGAAAGGCGGCCTTGTCGATCGGGCGTCGCGGAAGTTGGCGCATGGTGTCTCAGCCCCCCTTCAATTCGGCAAAGCGGGCCTTGGCGGCTTCGATCCCGCGGATCAGAGCGGTGCAGTTGCCAGCACCGGCATAGAACAACATGAAATGAGGAATCAGCGCCAATTCCTCTTCAGTGAATTCATCGTTCGCCAAGGCGCCCATCATCTGGATCTCGATCAGGTCCTGCCTGCCCAGCATGGTCGTGGCGCCAAGCACCATGAGGCGCTTTTCCCTGATAGACAGGGCATCATCGGCCCACAGATTTCCGAACTGGTTTTCGATGATCTCGCGGTTGAAACGGTCGTTCTCCCGCCCCTTCATCATCCCCGAAAAGCCCTCGCCATAAACGGCATCGAAGACCTTCAGTCCATTTTCCCAGGCATTGTCGCTCATCGTCATTCCTCGCTTGTCTGGTGGGGTCGCTCAGGCGATCGGCTGGCCTTTGGGATATTCCAGGCCAGAGGTGGAATCGGCGTTGTCGCGGATCAGTTCGATCATCGGCAGCCGCACGCCAAATCGGGCCGCCTCATCAATGGCGACTTCAAGATCCTTGATCATCAATCCCTTGAAGTAATTACGCATTCCGGTCTCCTGCTCATTTCCGGCAGGATCGGGGCGCACCACCATGGCCAGCGCCCCTTCCAGCCCGCCGCCCGCATTGGGATCGCCCGACAGAGCCATGCGCAACTGGCCCAGATCGACCCCGTAGTTCCGCGCGATCACCGCACCTTCGTAACCGGCACGCATGCAGCCGAAATAGGTGGCGTTGCGGGCGATCTTTGCGGCCATGCCGGCGCCCGGGCCGCCCATGTGAATGACCTGTCCGGCAAATCCGTCGAAAATGGGCTTTGCCTTCGCCATGTCCTCGTCAGAACCACCCGCAAGACAGATAAGACCGTTTTCACCCGATTTCGGGCCGTTGGTCACCCCGCAGTCGATCAGGATCACTCCCGCTTCGGCGCACAGCTTTTGCGCGGTTTCCAGTTCCGTCATCGATATGGTGGACAACAGGATCACCGTCTGCCCGGCCTTGTTGGCTGCGAGCACGCCGTCGGGGCCCGACAGCACGGCGATCGTCTGTGCGCCATTCAGAACGGCGATCAGCACGCAATCGGACGCTGCCGCCAGATCCCTCGGCGTTGCCGACATCGGGGGCGCTCCGGGGATTTTTTCGGCCGCCTCGGCCCGCACGTCATAGATGGCGGAAAGCTGGCCGGATCGCTGGAGGCATTGTGCCACCCCGCCGCCAATGCCGCCAAGGCCGATTACACCACCGCTTTTCATCATTGTTCTCCTTGAATTGAGTCGGCGTGGTCGCGGGTCACGAAAAGGTGCCGCAGCTCAGATTGTGTTGCTTCATCCAGCCCTGCGTCCGCCAGATAGCGCGATACAGTCTTGTGACTGTTCTCGATCCGGTCCCACGCAGCCTGAAGATATTCTGTTCGCACGCCTATCAGCGCATCCACCTGTTCGGCGCTTGGCATAAAGCCGAAGCTGGCCCGGATATCGCCTTCCAGCGTTCCGCCGCGCCGAAGATTCTCGCCGAACACCACGGACCGATGATAGTCCCGCATGATTTCGTCCCGCGAGGCCCCCAGCATTTCCAGCAGTATGGCAACCGCGACCCCCGTGCGGTCCTTGCCCGCAGTGCAATTCACGATTGCCGGCCTGCCTTCCAGCAGGCATTCGCCCACGGTTTTCCAGTGCGGCGCAAGCGCATCGGGAATTTCCCGGTATGTCTCGCTCATGATGTCGATGGCCAGCCGCTCATCACCGCCAAGGCTCAGCCTTTCGCGTCCATCGTTTCCGAAAACGCGCAGGTCGGCATTCACGTCCAGTCCCAGCCAGCGGCAGTTCGCGTCCTGCCAATCATGCGGATGCGTCTCTCGCTCCCGCCTAGAGCGCAGGTCGAAGATATATCCGATCGCCAGCGATTTGAGCTGTGCATGATGTTGCGGCAACAAATTGGCCGGACCTTCGGCGCGAAAGAGTGCCCCGCCGCGAACGGCACCGCCATTCGTTCGTATACCGCCCAGGTCGCGGAAATTGAGATTAGCCAGATCCATCGTCACGGCGCCGGATAGACCGGAATGGCTGCGGCCATCTGTTCATACATGGCCGGATCGAACCAGACATGTTCCAGATAATGGCCCAGTGTCGCCCGTTCGTCGGTATAGGCATAGCGCATCACATCGCCCAGCTTTCCGCGCCACACCACGGGATGCGTCGCCAAATCGAGCGAAGCCATGTAGGCTTCGAAATCGCTCCGATCGCCATCGACCCGCAAGGCCGCGTGATGAAAACGCATGGCAAAGCTGCCGTCCGTGGGTAGCACCTCTGCATGAAGCGGCGCCTGTCCGGGCAAAGGCTCGATAAGTTCGATCTCGACCCCGCCCACATTGGCCAGCGCGATTTTCATCCGGTACTCTGGCGAGGAGACCAGTCCGGGCGCATCGTTTTCGAACACGTGAAAGCGGGAAACGCCAAATTCGTCGCGCCAGATGGCCATCGCGCGATCGAGATCGCTGGTCACATAGGCGTTCTGGCTATGCCTTGCCCCGGGCCGTGAAAACATGATCTGCGCTCCTAGTTGTTGATCATTTTCCCGCCGTCGACCACCAGCGTATCGCCGGTGTGATAGCGGGACAGATCGCTGGCGAGATAAACCACCGCGCCCCACAGATCGTCGGGCATTCCCGCGCGGCCGAGCGGGGCACGGGCTGCCACGCCATCGGCGATCATCTGGCCGATCTCGGGGTCCTTCATGGTCATTTCGGTGATGATGAAACCGGGCGCGATGACATTGCAGCGAATGCCATGGGGGCCGAGTTCCGCGGCCAGCCCCTTCGCCAGCCCCGCAAGAGCGCCCTTTGCCGCACCGTAATGCACCAGCGTCGGCACGCCCTGGAAAATCGATCCGCTGCCGCACAGGATCATGGAGCCGCCGGGATCGCCCGCCTCGGCTCGGGCCACCATGTGCCTGGCCACTTCGCGCAGGGTGAACACCACGCCGTGCTGGTTGACGTTCATCAACGCGTTATAGCTATCGGCATCCATGTCGATAAACGGCACCGGATTGGCAATGCCCGCATTGGCGACCACCGTGTCGATCCGGCCCATCGCCGCAAGCGCATCGGCCACGCCGGCCACGATCTGCGCTTCGTCGGTGACGTCCACTTCGGCGGAATGCACCTTGACGCCAAAGGCCCGCAGCTTTTCTGCCGCCTTGTCGTTGGCATCCTTGCGCCTGCCCCAGATGACGAGATCGCTGCCCGCACGCGCCATCCCTTCGGCAAAGGCAAAGCCAAGGCCCGAATTGGCACCCGTCACCAACGCAACTTTCCCGGTCAGATCGAACATTTTTTCTGTCATGTCGCCGCTACCCTCTCCGTAGCCGGCCTACCCGCTGTTGCCGGATGCGCCGCATATCTTTCGGTAGGACAAAGTTCGGCAGCCATCGCTTTTACGAATGCGCGACAGAAAAATGCCGCAAGGGAGATCGGGGGATGAAGCAAGACACCAAGGGTCAGGTGTTCAGGATCGGGGACATGCTCGCCCCCGTGCTCGACGACGCGCAAAAGGCCGCGCTGGCAGGTGCATCGCAAATGCACTTCGACTTTTCGTCGAAAGCGATCCTCGACGCCGCCAAGGCCCAGACCGGCCTGAGCGACTTTGGCGAAATGGACTTCGTCGAAAGGCTGGATTTGTGGTGCGAGTGCGTGGAGGAAGACGAATTCCTCTCGCCCGTGGGCCGCGCCGGTCTGTGGCCGATGTTCGTGCGCTATGCCGCGACCCGCCTGCGGGTAGAGGACCTGTGCAAGCGCCACCCGGAAATCCTCGATATCGAAATCGACAGCCCGATCATCGTCGGCGGCCCGCCGCGTTCGGGCACCACCCATCTGCTCGGGCTGCTCTCTGCCGATACGCGGCTTCGCTCGCTCCCCTGGTGGGAAGCCATCGCGCCCATCCCGGCCGCCGAAGACGCGCCGACGGCAAGCGATTCCAACCCCCGCTGGACCAAGGCGCAGGCCGGGTGGGAACAGCAGGACGCAGTCTTGCCGATGATGCGATACATGCATGAATTCTCGCCCGATCATATCAGCGAGGATATCGAACTGCAGGCCCTCGACTTCTCATCCTATCTGATCGAATGGCTGGCCTATGTTCCAAGGTGGCGCGACTATTACCTCAGCCATGACCAGAGCGGCACCTATGCCTATCTGAAGAAGGGGCTGCAGGTTCTTACTTTCCTGAAGGGGCCGAATCGCTGGGTGATCAAATGCCCGCAGCACATGGAACAGCTGCCCGTTCTGTACAAAACCTTCCCGGATGCGACCTTCGTGATCACGCACCGCGATCCGGTGGGTTCGATCCGCTCGACGCTGTCGATGGCGCTTTATGCTTCGCGCGTGCTGCGCACGAAAAGCGACCCGGAGGAACCCAAGGGCTACTGGATCGACCGGTACAAGACGCTGTTGTCGCGCTGCGTGCGCGATCGCGATTGCCTGCCGGAAGACCAGGCGATCGACGTCTATTTCCACGAATGGATCAAGAACCCCGACCCGATCCTCCGGCAGATCTATGCCAAGGCGGACCTGCCGCTGGACGAGGACACGTTGCAGGCCCTGCACCAGTATCACCGGGATCACGATCCGGCCGTCAACGGCAAGGTGAAGTTCGATCTTGAAGGCGATTTCGGTCTGACGGCCGAGGATATCCGCCAGCATTTCCAGTTTTATTTCGATCGCTTCCCGGTCGAAGTCGAAGTCAGATAATTCATCTACGTCACGGAGTAAGAAATGCCGAAAATCAATGTGATCGACCGATCTGGCGCCAGCACGGAAGTTGAAGCCGACAATGGGCTGAGCCTGATGGAGATCATCCGCGACGATGGATTCGACGAACTGCTGGCACTGTGCGGCGGCTGCTGTTCCTGCGCGACCTGCCATGTTCACGTGGAAGCGTCCTATTTCGCCAAGCTGCCGGAAATGACCGAGGATGAAAGCGACCTTCTCGACAGTTCCGACCATCGCAACGAAACCTCGCGTCTGGCGTGCCAGGTCGAAATGAGTGATGCGCTTGACGGGGTGACTGTCACCATCGCGCCGGAGGATTGACCATGGCCGATGCGCAATCCGAAGTGCTGGCCTTCTTCGAGGAGTGGAAGCCTACGCTGGGCGATATGCTCGCGTCGATGGAACGGCGCTTTACCGACAGGACGGTTTGGGAAAATGTCGGCATCTCGAAGACCACCGGATTCGCGGAGGCGAAAGCTTTCATGGACGGCTTTGCGCAGATGTACCCGATCGAAAGCGGCGAGGTGATCGTTCACCACGTCGCTTCGGACGGGAACGTGGTCTTGACCGAACGAACTGACAATTTCCATGACAAGGACGGCCAACTGCTCGTCTCCATCAAGCTCATGGGGATTTTCGAAATGGACGGCGACAAGATCGTGTCGTGGCGGGACTATTTCGATACCGCCAAGGGCTTTGGGTGATGTTCGCGGATAAGAAGATCTGGACGCAATTGCCGGTCCTTCCGGCAAACGAACTCGTACCGCTGGTCCGCCAATGGGAAGCGGCCGGAATCGAGGGGGTCTGGGTCCCGCAAATCTTCGGCCTCCCCTTCGTCACCCTTGCGGCAGCCGCAGCCGTCACCAGCAGGATAAAGCTGGGCAGCGGCATCGCGCTGGCCTTCACGCGTAGTCCGCTGGAGACGGCATGCAGCGTCATCGATCTGGACCACATCAGCGATGGCCGCGCCGTGCTTGGCCTGGGGTCCAGCGCGCAAAGCCAGATCGAAGGCAGCTTTGGCATGCCATACGGCAAGCCACTGGCGCATATGCGCGAAATTGTGGAGCAGGTGCGGGCGGTCATCGCCAAGGGCCACACCGGCGAACTACAGGTGCTGGCAGGCGAATATACTACGCTCGACCTGTCGCATTTCCGGCTGACGGGGCCAGCGCGCCGCCCTGCCATTCCGGTTTATCTGCCTGCCATTTTCGAAAAGGCATGCGAGCAGGGCGGAGAGATCGCCGAAGGGCTGCTGGGCCATCCGTTATGGACGACCCGCTGGATCGAGGAAAAGGTCGCCCCGCACTTGCAGGCAGGTCTCGACAGAGCCGGACGGGAGCGGTCGGCTTTCGATCTGAATCTGATGATATTTACCGTCATCAACGAGGATCGCGATGCGGCCATTGCGGATGCCCGCGCGAATATCGCGTTTTATACGCAATCGCCCCAGTATCTGCGCTATTTCAAGGCGATAGGCTTCGAAAAGGAAGCAGCGGCGATTCAGGATGCGTTTGCCCGGCAGGACTTTGCCGCGATGGAGGCGGCCTGCCCTGACGAGATGGTCAGTGCGATCACGGTGCTCGGTTCGGCTGAGGAGGTGAAAGCCCAGATAATCGAACGCGCACGCTTTGCCGATTCGATCACGCCCGTCGTGCCGCAATTCGGGATGGATGAAGCCAAGGCCGCCATTTATCGGGACCGCATCGCCGATCTCTTCTTCCCGGCGCCAATCTGATCACGCGAGAGCTATCAAGACTTAGGCGCTGAACAGACCTGCCAGAAGAAACCGCGCCATCGCATCGGCCCGGTCCTCGGGCGACGGATTGGCGGCGCCGTCACCAGGCAGATCAGGCAGAAGCCGGTCATGCATCGGGGCAAGCGCGAAATAGGATCCGACCCCGTGAACGAGCAGCGCCAATAATGCACCGGAATCGATCGGACGCAGCGCCGTGCCCGATCCTACCTGTTCCAGAAGGTCCTGAAGGCGGCGCTGGAACGGCAGGGTGAAGCTTTCCGTCATATAGTCGAGCCGCCAGCTCGGCTCGCGCCCTTCAAGGTGGCTCATGGCCACAATGTCCGAATTGATGATCGCCCAGCGGCAAAACCGATGAATCAAGTCCCGCAACTGTTCTTCCGGAGGGTGCGACGGGTCGAAGGCCAGTTCAACCTCGCGGGCGGCTTCCTTGAGCCGCCAGTCGACTGACGCCTTCCATAACTGCGACTTCTTGCCAAATCGCACATTGAGCAAATTGTGGCTGACGCCCAGTTCGCGGGCCATCGCGCGCATTGTCGCGGCTCCATAGCCATGCGTGGCGAACATGGCGAAGGCGGTCCGTAGCAGCGATGCCTCGTCAACCGATTCACCGGCATCGGCGCGTGGGCGCCCCCGGGTCTTCTCACGCCTGCGGGTAAGATGGCCTGTCATCTGGCCAGTTGCCCTGTCCGCCGCCCTGCCCTCTCGGGTGGAGGCGGGCGAATTTACATTTGCTGCATCCATCGACATAGATTGACAACTAAATTGTCATGTGTCAATTTAATTGCATAACGCGTATTGGGAGATGCGAGTCGAATATGACCGAAGCAGCCTGGTGGGCCGTTGCCCGCTCCGAAGAGATCAGCGCGGACAAGCCGCACAACGTCGATATCGGCGACCAACCGGTCGTCCTTTGGCGCGACGACAAGAAGGTCGTGCGCGCGCTTGAAGATCGCTGCCCGCATCGCCGGGCGCCCCTGTCGCTGGGTTGCATACTTGGCAATGGCGCGATCCAGTGCGGATACCACGGCTGGACTTATGACGGCGCAAGCGGGCAGCTGATCGACATTCCCAATCTGAAAAGCGATCGCAAATTCCCTCCTGTCTACAAGGCAAGGCCATTCGCCGTTCACGAGGATGCGGGCTTTGTACGGGTCTGCCTGGACGCCAAGGCCGCTGCCCCCGCACCTGACGATCGCGTCTTGCCGCTTTCGGGCACATCGATTGTGGCGCTGGATCACGAACACTGGATCGCCGCGTTGTTCGACGATCCTTCGCTGGTGCTGTCGATCAAGGGGGTGCGCTTTTCACCCTATCTGCTGACCGAATTGTCCGAGCAGCAAGGCAAGCTGGTGCTGGAACGATCATGCCAATGGGCATCGCCGCACTGGCCCGCACCCTTTACTTCCGATTTCCCGATCAGCCTGCGCATCGCCACCGATCCGGTAACTGGCGAGACGGACCTGACCCTGCTGGACGACGAGTTCAGGGCCCTGTTCCGCGCGGTTCTGGCGCCCGTTCCGGCCGCGCGCGGCGTTACGCAGGTGCGTTGGCGCGCCGCTCTGTCGCCCGGACGCCACCATCTGATGGCAAAGGCCATGGGCATCGGCACGCCGTTCAGGGTTTTCGACCATGTCGACGGAGCGGCGCTGCGGGTGCTCAAGCCGTCGGCGTCTATCCACGCCTCGGACCTGCGCGAAAGTATCGTCACGCGCAAATCCGGACCGCCCACAGCGCAGGAAGCCGCTGCCTGACCGCAGCCAAACCGAGAACAAGGAACAGATCATGCTCGACGTTCAAGACAATCCGGCTCCCGAAGTTCATGACGATCCGATCGCGGTCGATCCGCGCCAGTTCGCGGCCAAGGTCAATTCCTGGCTGCCGCACGATATCATGCTGACCGATGCATGGTTTCCGCTGGCCCACAGCTTCGCTGTTGCCAAGAAACCCATCCGGCGCGCTGTCTATTCGCACCCCTATTTCATCTGGCGGAAGCCCGACGGCAGCTTGGTGGCTGCGGAAACGCACCCGAATGACCAGCTTGCCGCGAAGAAGAGCGAATATACCGACGAGGCCGGTCACTATCCGGTGATCGAGAAGTACGGCTATGTCTGGGGCTGGCTCGGCAAGCCGGAAAATGCCGCGCCCGAACATATTCCCAGCATTCCCTATCTGCCAGAGGACGGCGGCCTGCCGCTGCACATGCTGGGCACCGTGCGGTTCGATTGCTGCGCGCCGCTCAGCCTCGAAAACCTGATCGACCTTACCCATGCCGACTTCATCCACGCCGACGTCGTGGGCGACGAGAAGATGGACAAGGAAACGGTCGAGGTGTTCCACGACAGCGAGACCATCACCATGGTGCGGACCTGCGTGAACAAGTCCGTCGCGCCGATCATGAAAATCTTTGGCGGCGTGCGCGACGATGTGCAGCAGGTACGGCAGGTGATCCGCATCTACCTTCGCAGCCATGCCGCGATCGCCTATGGCCGTTTCAGCCCGGGCGACAATGTCCAGCTGTTCCACCCCTGCGTTCCGGAAACGCGCGACCGGACCCGGCTGGATTATGCAATGAACACGTCGAACGTGAAAAAGACCAATCTTTTCCGCTATATGATGCCCAAGGCGAGCTACAAGGTTTCGCGGCAGGACAGTTCCATGACCTCGCCGCAGAGCCCGCGCTACATGCGGCCGGAAAAGCGCAAGGATTTGCATTCGCCGCTGGACGAAGCGGGCCAGAAATATCGCGTGCTGATGCTGGCACTGGCCGAAAGACAGGCGCGCGGCGATTTTACCTATCGCGATAATGTCAGCTCTGATTGCAGCGACATTATCGGATATGAAAAAGCATGACCACACTGACCAATGCGACTGGGGGTGAGCGCAAGTGGTGGGGCGTGATGCCCGTTTTGCCCGCTCCGGTGATGGGCGGCATGGCAAAACAGATGGAGCAGGTGGGATTCGAAGGGGTCTTTTCGCTTCAGATCTATGGCGCGCCCTTTGTGCCCATGGCCGCCGTCGCGGCGATGACCGATACGCTGAAGGTTTCGACCGGCATTGCGGTTGCGGGAACCCGCAGTCCGGTTGAAACCGCCTATTGCGCGATCGAATGCGACACGATCAGCCAGGGCCGTTTCGTCCTTGGTCTGGGCACCTCGCTGCACAGCGCGCTTGAGGGGATCTATGGCGAGCCGCACCGCAAGCTGCTGACCCATCTGCGTGAAGTGGTGAAGATCGTGCGTTACGTGAACGCCAACAGCCACAAGGACATGGAACCGCTCCACGGCGAATATTACGATCTGGAATGGACGGAAAAGATGATGACCGCGCCCCCGGTGCGCGAGAATATTCCGATCTGGATCGCCGCGCTCAAGGACAAGCTGACCAGCATGTCGCTGGAGATTGCCGACGGGCTGATGGTCCATGCGCTTTGGACGGTCGACTATACGGTTCAGAAGAACGATTTCATCCATTCGGAGCTGGCCCGCTTTGGCCGCAAACGCACGGATGTCGAAATCAATGCATGGCCATGGGTCGCCATCAATGACGACAAGCAGCAGGCGATCGACGACAGCCGTGCCACCGTGGCGGGCTATGCCGGTTACAAGGAATACGAAGACTTTTTCGATTCCATCGGTTTTGGCGATCTCGCACGCGATTGCCAGCTGGCCGCAGGCGAACATGGCGATGTTTCGGGCGTGATCGATAAGGTCAGCGACGAAATGGTGCAGGCCTTCGTGAAATGCGGGCCGGTCGACGAAGTGCTCGAAGAACTCGAACCCTTCTGGGGCGTGGTGGATTCGCTCTGTCCGATGACGCCCTATCGCAATCTCACCATGGAACAGCTGACAAAGTATAATGAGGGGCTGTTCGCAATGGTGGCAGAGGCGAAACGCCGCGAAAAGTAGGACCGGCAGGCGGGACGGCAAAGCGCCATCCCGCCTTCCCCGGCTTTAGCCGACAGTCTGGCCGGCTTTGGCGGTCAGTTCTTTGCTGATGTCCCACAAGCGTGCGGCGCCTTGCTCGCTCTGCGCAGCGGCAGACAATGCTGCGGGCTTGCGCTTGGCGAGATACTGGCCGGTCGCATTTGGCGCCCCGCCCTTCGCCAGCAAGAGTATCGTATCCGCGCCCTGCTCGGGCGTCAGCGAGAGCGGTTTGCCAAGGAAATACATCAGCTTGACGGCAAGATTGCCGTGACTGTCGAAATTGGTTTGCACGACGCCGGGATGCACGCAATTCACGCGGATTCCGTCGTGCTTGACCCGTTTCGCCATTTCCCGCGTAAACAAGATGTTGGCCAGCTTGGACTGGGCATACGCATCGCTGGCGCTGAATGACTGCGCCTGCTGCAGATCGTCCCACTTCATGTCCTTGATGAATTTGTGCGCGACCGATGCGGTCGTGATCACTTGTGATCCGGGCGCCGCCGCCTTCAGCAAGGGCAGCAGGCGGTGGGTCAGCAGGAAAACGGCAAGGTGATTGGCGGCAAAGGTCTGTTCAAACCCGTCGGCGGTTTCCATCCGCCTCGATGGCGTGGCGCCTGCATTGTTCACCAGTAATCCGATCCGGTCGGTCGATGCCGCTACCTGCGATGCGAACGCGTCCACCTTGTCCATGACCGACAAATCGGCCCTTATCATGTCGACCTGCGCCTCGGGCGCGGCGGACCGGATTTCCGCAAGCGCGGCTTCGCTGCGCGCGTGATCCCGGCCCTGCGCGATCACCCGCCAGCCATCGCGCGCCAGTTCCCGCGCGACGACAAGGCCGATGCCCGAGCTTGCTCCGGTTACGACTGCTGTTTTGATGCCGTGATACTCCTGCCCGCGATAAAGCCGGTCACCAGTGCCGGACCGACATTGCATCCATGCGCCGGAGACTTGCCCTGCCAGATCGAATTGGCATCCAGCCCGGCAGCCCAAAGGCCCGGAATCGGCTGACCGCTCTCATCCTTGACGCGGCATTGCGCGTCAATTTTTACGCCCACGGTCGTCGATCCGTCGCCGGGGAATATCTGGACCGCGTAATAGGGCCCCGCGCCAACCGGCCCGAAGCAGGGATTGGGCTTGTGCGCGGGATCGCCAATTTCTTGATCGATCAGCGTATCGCCCTTGCCGAATTCACTGTCGCGCCCGGTTTTCGCATCGGCATCGACCCGCGCAGCGGTTGCTTCCAGCGCCTTGGGATCGACCCCGATTTGCGCCGCCAGTTCGGTCAGCGTATTGGCCTTTTTCATATAGCCGGAAGCGACCAGCTCCTTGATCTTGCTGCCCCCCGGAAGCGACAGCCCCATGCCGTATTTCTTGACGTTCTTCGCGTTCGAAATGATCCATGCAGGCACATTGCCGGTGGCGTGCATGTCCTCGACGAAATGGACCCCGGCCTCATTGCCAAAGCGTTTGCCGTCCTTGCCGACGGCGATGCAGCCGGGCTTCGACATGTCGATCAGATGCGCATAGCGTTCGACATAGCCATCATCGCGCGTCCGCTTTGACACCACGGCCCAGACCGCATTGGCGTGGTTGTCCGTTCCCAGCACGGCGCCCGATACCGTGGCGGCATTTATGCCGTCTCCGGTATTGTGATATGGAAGGATGGAAACATGCTGCTCGGCATAGGGCAGATAGACCTTGCGCATCTGTTCGTTGGCGGAAAATCCGCCGGCCGCCAGAACGACGCCCTTTGCGGCCGAAATTTCCGTCTGCTTGCCGTCTATGGTCGCGACGACACCCGTGACCCTGCCCCCATCGGCAAGCAGTCTTTCGACCGGCGCACTGCTGTAGAGGTCGACCCCCGCGTCCAGCACCGAACGGTAAAGCCTGCCCATCAGGGCGTTGCCCATCGTCAGGCGTGAGCCGCGGCCCAGCTTCTTCTTGTCGAAAGCGAAACGGATGGCGATCTTGGCCATGTACCACAACGCACCGGGCTGCGGCAGCTTGGCGATATAGGGCAGATCGAACAGATCGATCATCATACCGCCAGGCGCGTTGAATTCCTCGCGCGGCTTGGAAAGATTGTCGAAATCGGAACCGAGCTTTCTGCCGTCATATTCAGCCGGAGCCAGCAACCGCCCTTCGTGCATCGCGCCCTCTACCTCGGGGTACCAGTCGCTGGACGGGGGCGAGAGGAGGAAATGGACCGAACTATTGGCCTCCAGCCATTTCACCATTTCGGGGCCGGTTTCGATATAGGCTTCGATCAGCTCGCGCTCTGCCCGGTTGCCGACGACGGCAAGCGAGTAGTCCAGCGCCTTCTTCTTGCTGTCGTCCACGCCCGCCGCAACGGCTTGCGGGCTTTCGGGTATCCAGACCCCGCCACCGGAAATGGCCGTTGTCCCGCCGAAATGCGGCGCCTTTTCCAGCACGACCACCTTGCAACCCGCTTTTGCGGCGACCACCGCTGCTGTCAGCCCGGCACCGCCGGAACCCATCACCACGACGTCATACTGCATCGAATTTCCCTTCACGCACACATGATCGATCGCATGGCCTTGTCGTCGATCCCCAACTGGCCCGCGCAATCGAGACCGTCCCAATATTCCCGCCACCAGACGATCCGGCCGGCATCATTCAGATCGAACACGCCGACGACGTGGGTTGTGGTTTCCCGCCCGTCCTTCAACTGCCGGCATGTATCGACCCGTTCCGTGAAAACGGTCGATCCCGAAGCCGCGACCTTGCGAATATCGCAGGCGCATTCGTCATAAAGTTCGTATTGTCGCTCCCGCTCCTCGCAGATGGCGTCCGCGCCCTGCCTTACCGGAGCGATCGGCACGACCGGCTTATACTGGGCATCGTCAGCCAGCATCGCGCGCACTGCCCCCACGTCCAGCTTGCTGGTGTGGAACAGGGCGAGGAATTGCCTGACGACGGTCTCGGCGTTCATGCCAAACCTTCCTGCGCGCCGAAAAAGGCAGCGACCTTGCCGGTATCGAAATATTCGCGTCCGTGGACGATCAACCCGTCCCTGATCACGAACAGATCGTGATATTCATTGGCATAGACCCGGTCGCCGAAATGCATTTCCGAGCGCACCTCTGCTGCGACCGTGTCGCCTTCCGCGACCATGCCCACGATGCGAACCTTGCGGTGCGAAGCGGTCAGCAGCATGCCCTTTACTGCGTCGGTATAGGCTTTCCGGGATATTTCGCCCGATCCGATCATCCACCATGTGCAATCTGGCGCCTGCAATTGCTCGATCACCTCAAGCTCGCCCGCTTCGACCGCGCCGAGGAAGCGTCGCACGATATCCTTGTTCTGTTCGTTCTGGGCCATTTCGGTCTCTCTCCGTCGCCGCTTCATCACCCTGCCCAGCCCGTCCCGCCCCTTTCCTTGGACAGGTTGCTCCATCAGGTGCTCTGCGAAGCATGAGGGCAAGAGAGGAACATGCCGCCCATCGCGCCGCAGGTTCGAAAACAGACAGATCGCAAGGAGCTGACCCATGGATCCGCACGCCCCCGCCCAATATAAGAGTACAGTCGTCGACACGAATTGCGTGCCGCGTCCCTATCCCGCCCGCACGGACAAGCTGCCGACAAGGCTGGAGGATGTCGACGCCGAGTGGCTGGGCAGGATGATGAGCTATAAATATCCGGGCGTTGCGGCGCACAGCGTGGAAACCGTCCAACTGCTCAACAGCCACACGACGAAATGGCGCGTTAAAGTCGACTGGAACGATGCGGGCAAGGCCGCAGGACTGCCCGAGCATGTCTGCATGAAGGCGAACTGGTCGGGATCGTTCGACAATGTCGATATCCACGCCGTCGAAGCGCGCTTCTACCACTTCCTGATCGACGAAATGAAAGTGCCGACGGCAAAATGCTATTACGCCGACTGGGACGATGACGGCAGTGCGCATGGCTTTGTGGTGCTGGAAGATCTAGTGCAGCGCGGCGGCAAGTTCGGGCACAGTACCGATGCCAATGGCGTCGACATGATCATGGACAATCTCGAAGGCCTTGCCACGCTGCATGGCAGCCTTTGGGGAAGCGACAAGATCAGCACCGCCAATGCCCCATGGCTCCAGACCCAGATGGACACACCCGTCGACAGCGATCAGGTGCGGATCATGTGGCAATGGATCGAAGCCAATCTGGCGGACCCTGCTTTCCGCGCCGTCGCGCCGCAGCATTACCTTGACGATCCGCGCAAGCTGGAACGCGCATTTGACCGTTTGGGTGAGCTTGAGCGGGCCTATGATGCGCCGCATTGTATCGTGCTGGGCGACTGCCATCAGGGCAATACCTATATCCTGCCCGACGGCGACCGGCTCTGGCTGGACTGGCAGCTGGTCCGGCGCGGCCGCCCATGGCGCGACCTGACCTATTTCGTGATCGGCGCGCTCAGCATCGAAGAGCGCCGCAAGCATCACAAGGACATGGTGAAGCAATATCGCGAATATCTGATCGCGACCGGCGCGCAGGGGGTTCCCGACTTTGACGAGGCATGGGAGCAGACGCGGCTTTTCGTGATGTACGGATTGCAAGCCTGGGCCGCCAATCTCGATGAGTGGGGGCAGAACGGCCTTCCCATGAACGAACGCTTCTTCACGGCTGCCGAGGATTACGGCACGTGGCAGCTATTAGGAGAATAAGAATGGGTCTGGTCGAGGGCAAGATCGCCATAGTTACCGGCGGCGGTGCGAATATCGGGGAAGCCTGCGCCCGCATGCTGGCCGCGAACGGCGCGTCGGTCGCGGTTGCCGATATCAACGAGGAAGGCGCGCGGCGGGTGGCCTCTGGCATTGCAGAAGCCGGAGGCAAGGCCATCGCCTTGAAGGTCGATCTGGGCGATGAAGCCAGCGTCGCTGCTATGGTGGCGGCGACGATCGACGAATTCGGCAGGATCGATATCCTGCATAATAATGCCGCCAACACCGGCGCCCAGCAGATGATGCGCGACGCTTCTCTGGCCGAAATGGATCCGGAAGTGTGGGATGCCGCTTTCGACATCAATGTGCGCGGGACGATGTTCGTGACCAAGCATGTCGTACCGCACATGATCGCCGCGGGCGGCGGTTCGATCATCAACACCAGCTCGGGCGTTTCGCTGCTCGGCGATGTGCTCAATCCCGCCTATAGCGCGTCCAAGGCCGCGGTAAATGCGCTGACCCGCAATACGGCCACGCAGTTCGGGCGGGCCAATATCCGTTGCAACGCGGTGCTTCCCGGCCTTGTGCTCAGCCCCGTGGCGCGCGCGCAAATGACCGACCACCAGCTCGCCATGATCCAGCGCCACGTGCTTTTGCCCCGCGAAAGCGTTGCGGATGATATCGCGGGCGCCGTGCTGTGGCTGGCGTCGGATCTTGCGGGCTTTGTCACCGCCCAGATCATCTCGGCCGATGGCGGCATCGCCCACCACCAGCCCCATTACGCCGACATGCTGGACATGTTCGCAGCCATGCCGGGGTAACGGGACGAAACGCTATCGGTCAGATTGCCGGCATGATCTCCTCGGCAACCCAGTGCTGGCGGTCGATCCATGCCTGCTTGCCGGACAGGCCCGGCGGCAAGGGTACGATGGTTTCGGTAATACCCAGTTCCTTCAGCCATCCGATCTGGTCGATGATCTTCTGCTTGTCCTCGGTCCCCGGCGCACGGGCATCATCCAGAATTTCATGATGCGCACCGACGTTCAGCATTTCGAGGGCGAAAAACATCTCCAGCGGCCGACCGTCATATTCCGGTTGTGACTTGATGTAGTCGATGCAGTCGGGAAAGCTTTCGGGCGGTGTACGGAACGGCGACCAGCCATTGCCGAACTTCGCCACCCGCCGCTGAACCGCAGGCGCATCGCCGCCGAACCAGATTGGCACGTGCGGTTTTTGAAGCGGCTTGGGTGCGAAACCGCAATTTTTGAAGCTGACGAATTCGCCCTCGAATTCCGGATCGTCCTGCGTCCAGAGTTCGATCATCGCCGCAATATATTCATCCGCCATCGCGCCGCGTTTTTCGAACGGCACGCCCAGCATGTCGAATTCTTCTTTCAGCCAGCCAACGCCGAAGATCGGCTCTGCCCGACCACCCGTCAGCCAGTCGAGCGTCGACCATGCCTTGGCCTGCACGATGGGGCTTTGCAGCGGCAGGATGGAGATCGAGGATGCAAGGCGCAGGTTCTTCGTCTGCCCGCCATAAAAACCCAGCGCCACGGCGGTGTGGAAATACCAGTCGCCCGACAGTTCGATGTGTTCCTTGGGAATTATGAAATGTTCACCCAGCATGCATTTGTAGAAGCCGAGCCGGTCCGCGACTGCCATCAGTTCCCCGACATCGGCTCCGGTCAGCGGTTCCTCCCATGGCTGGACCATGGCGGCAACCTTCATGCTTTTGGGGATACCGATACTCAGTTTCATGACTGCCTCTCCTGCGCTGGTGTACCGGGCGGGTAACAGTCCGGCGCAGTCAACTTACCTGCCGGAAGAAAGGCGGTTTAGACACGCAATCCCCGTTCCTGCAGGAACTCCAAGTCGGCAGGCGTATCGAGATCGGCTGACAGACCCGTCCGCTGAAGTACCGGCATGGCAACATCCGCGCCGCAGTGAAGAATGCGACTGCCCTGCCCGAATTGGAACGAGAACGATCGACCGTCAGCCAGTGCCAATGCATTGGTGCCCTGCCCCAGGCGATCCGTGGCCAAGGCAGCGCCATGGCGGGTCGCAGCATCAAGCAGCGCATCGACATCGTCCCGAGCCAACAAGGGCAGGTCTGCGTGGATCACAAGTAGCGGCGACGCACCGAAACCGTTCCGAAACGCCGAAATCTCGGCATTCAGCCCCTGCCCGCCGTCCTTGGCCCACACGGCCGCAGGATGGTCGAAGGCTTCGTTCGAAAGCACGACGATCCGGTCGATTCCCGGACATTGCGCCAGAACGTCGATCACGTGCCGAGCCATGTCCAATGCCAGGCGCCCGCGTGCGTCTGCATCCAGCACGCCTTTCAATCGCGACTTTCCCGCAGGGCCGGTGCGGATCGGGACCAGCGCCGTCCATGCCATCAGCGCGTCAGTCGTTCGGCGAGATCCATGGCGGCGATCGCAACGCGGTGCCGATCCTGCGCCGTGTTCATAAGCGTGTCAGCTTCAGCAAAAGAAAGCCCGGAAGGCTGTGGATCGCCCTCGTGCACCAGCATCGCGTCCAGCAGTTCGCCGTAATGTTCGGCAATCGTCTGGTTCGTCACCGAAAGGCCAAGTTCGCCCATCAGCTTGGCCGTCGGCCCCTTGACCGCTTTTCCGCCCACCAGCGGCGACACGGCCACAAGCGGCGCATTCCTGCGTTCCAGCGCCTGCCGCAGGCCGGGAACCGCCAATATGGGATCGATGCTGAGCCAAGGATTGGATGGCGCAATCAGGATCATATCGGCCGCTTCGATGGCCGCCACCACGCCCGGTGCCGGCAAGGCAGCATCAGCACCTTCTAAGCGGATCGCATTGACGCGCGGTTCGCACCGCCGCGCCACGAAATAGCGCTGGAAAGGCAGCAATCCTTCGTCCGTTCTCACCCATGTCGCGACGGGATCGTCGCTCATCGGCAGGATCGTCAGGCCAAGACCCCATTGGCGGGCAAAACCCCGCACGATTTCAGACAAAGGCTGGCCCGCGTCCTTGGCCATGCGGCGCAAGACATGCAGCGCGAGGTCGCCATCGCCGAGGTTGAACCAGTCCTCGCCGCCAAGGCTCTTTACCGCGGCCATGAACGACCATGTCTCGCCTTCGCGGCCCCAGCCCAGGCTGACATTCGACAGCCCCGCCAGCGTGTAGAGCAAGGTATCAATGTCGGGCGAGATCGGCAGGCCGAAATGCTCGAAATCATCGCCAGTGTTCACGATCGCCGTCAGGTGAGTGCCGGGCACGATCTGCTGCAAGCCCTCGACCAGCTTGGCGCCGCCCACGCCTCCGGTCAGGACAGTGACACGTGCGCTCATCGGAACAAATCCTCCCCCGCCGGACGCAGCAGGTTCCGGCTGGTCTGATCGCCGTGCTGCCATGGCAGGCCGCGCAGCACGCAGGCCGGCAAGCCCTCGGGACCCTCGCCCATCGCAAGCCCAGCCGCCCCAGCTGCGGCATCGGCAAAGGCGATTTGCGTCACCTGCATGATCCGCCCGTCCCTGTCGGGTTTGCCTCGCTCATCGATCACGGCGGGGGGACCAGCCACGCCGATCGCCACATTGGTCGTCCCCATCCGCCATGGACGGCCAAAGCTGTCGGAGATGATGACACCAGGCCTGATGCCCGTTCGGGCGTGGCATGCATCGGCTATGCGGGCCGCGCTGGCATCGGGATCTTCGGGCAGTAAAAGCACCTTTTCCTCGCCACATGTACCCAGATTGGAAGCATCGATGCCGGCATTCGCCATCACATGGCCAAGCCGGTGCCGCGTTATCAGTACGTTGGGCACCGCTCTCACCACGTCGCTGGATTCGCGCAGTACCATCTCGACCAGCGCGGGGTCCTTATGGGTTTGGCGGGCAAGATCGCGCGCGCCGTCGCTAATATCGACCGACGAAAGCGCGACCATCCGGCCTTCTGATTTCGAAACGATCTTTTGCGTGACAACAAGAATATCGCCGGGCGCAAGGCCGGGGTCGCCTTGGGCAAGGCGGTCGGCCAGTATGGAAGGCAGGTCATCGCCACCATGGAATTCCGGCAAGTCGCCGACGGGAAATACGCTGAACATCGTCAATCGGGGGCGTTCAATTCGCCCGTGATGCGAATTCCGGCGCCATCGACCTTGTAGTTCTTGTTGATGAAGATCAGCAGCGAGGTCATCGCCTCGGCCGCCGCCGCGTTGACCAGCGGGCCGGCATGGATGCCGCGTTGCCCAATGGCTTCTGCCAGCGCGACAACTTCGGCACGTGCCGCCTTGTCGTCGCCGAACACCAGAATGTCGCAATCGACAAAGCCATCCTCTGCCAGGCGATGCGCCGCGACATTGTGGAACGCCGCGACCAACCGGACATCGTCGCCCAGCAGATTGCTGGCGCATATCGCTGCCGATCCTTCTTCAGGCAACTGGACGCGCATCACCTTGGGCGGAACGAGCGGGACAGTGGTATCGACGACGATCTTGCCGGCGACATGCGGCTTGATATCGGCCAGCGTCGCCGCTTGGGCGGAAAACGGCACGGTGACCAACACGATGTCGCCCGCCTGCGCCGCATCGGCATTGGCCATGCCGGTCAGCCCATGGCCGAGTTCCTCTGCCCGGGCAATGGCCGCTTCGGCAGAGCGCGATCCGATGATCACCTGATGCCCTGCCTTGGCAAGCCGCCATGCAATGGCGCTGCCGAGATTGCCCGTACCGCCGACTACTGCGATCGTCTGGCTCATAAACTAATCCAATTCTGTCAAATTATGCGACGGTCTCGCCCGCGGCCAGACCGTAAAGCGTGGAGCGTTCCTGCAGGCGGCGACCGATGCCATGGGCCAGCGCGCGCATTTCGGGAACACCGAATTCCTGTCCGTTCACCCCGCCCGCAGCGCGCGTGATCGATTCGTCCATCAGCGTCCCGCCCAGATCGTTGGCACCTGCCTGAAGTATGTGGGCCGCCCCCTCCGGACCCAGTTTTACCCAGCTGACCTGAATGTTCGGAATGGCACCGTCCAGCGCAATCCGCGACACGGCATGCATCAGCACTGTTTCGCGCCATGTCGGGCCGGAACGGGTTTGCCCGCGGCGCCAGTTCGGTGCCTCCATATGGACGAAAGGCAAAGGCACGAATTCGGTGAAGCCGCTGCTTTCCATCTGCAATTCGCGCAGGCGCAGCAGATGCGTGGCCCAGTGGGCATAGGTTTCGACATGGCCGAACATGATGGTGGATGTGGTCTTCAGCCCCACCTTGTGTGCCGCCTGCATCACCGCCAGCCATTCGCCGGTCGAAAGCTTGTCGGGGCAAATGATGTCGCGGATATCATCTGACAGGATTTCAGCCGCCGTCCCCGGCAAGGTTGCCAGCCCGCATTCCTTGAGCGAAGCGAGGTAATCTTCGTAATCCAGCCCCAGCGTGGTGGCGCCGTGATGCACCTCCAGCGGCGAGAACGCGTGCACATGCATGTCCGGCACTGCATCCTTTACCGCTTGCACGATCCCGCGATAGGTGTTGCCGTCATAGCTCGGGTGGATGCCCCCTTGCAGGCACACCTCGCTCGCGCCGCGTTCGCGCGCCTCGACCGTGCGGCGGGCGATTTCGGCATGGTCGATATTATACGCCGGGCCGCGCTCGCTCTTGGTGCTGCCCTTGGAGAAGGCGCAGAAGCCGCAGCGGTAAAGGCAGATATTGGTATAGTTGATGTTGCGATTGATCACATGGGTGACATTGTCGCCCACCCGGTCATGCCTCAGCTCGTCGGCAACGCGGCAGATCCGCTCGAAATCGCGGCCTTCGGCCCCGAACATCCTTTCGATGTGGAACGCGCCGAGCTCCTCGCCGTGCTCAACCCGGCCCAGGGCTATGCGAATTTCCTTGTCCCCTCCGATACCGATGGAGAGCGGCCCTTCCGGTATCGCCCCGCCGGTGCCGGGATGCCAGTCGCTGTCTCGCGGTAATCCGCGCGCATCGATGGCCCTTCGAATGCGCGGCTGAAGCGCCTCGTCCGTCCACAATCCGGGTGCACGAGCGAATGCCGGGCCGATGGCAAGCCGCTGGCGCAGGTGCCGTCCGGCCTCCTCGGTCTGGGTCTCCAGCTGCTCAAGATGTGGCCAGGGCGCTTCGGGGTTCACATGGTCGAGCGTGACCGGCGAAACCCCGCCCCAGTCGTTGACGCCCGCACGGATAAGCTTGCCCAGCTGTCCCGGCTGCAGGTTGGGCGGTGCCTGCACCACCATTTCCGCCTGAAGTATCAAGCGGGCAGCGGCTATCGTCCAGAGATGTTCGTCGAGCCCGATATCGGGCGTTGCTGCCATCAGCGTCCCGGGCTTGGCGCGGAAGTTCTGGATGATGACTTCCTGGATATGGCCATGGCGCGCATGCAGATCGCAGATCGCAAGCAGTGCCTCCACCCGTTCCAGGCGCGTTTCGCCAATCCCGATCAGCAGGCCGGTGGTAAAGGGCACCTTTGCCTCGCCAGCATCGCGCAGGGATTGCAGGCGGATTTCCGGTATCTTGTCGGGAGACCCGTAATGCGGCATTCCCTTGCCGCACAGCCGTTCCGACGTGCTTTCCAGCATCAATCCCATCGAAGCCGAGACCGGACGCAGTTTTTCGTAATCGGCAGCCGTCATGATCCCGGGGTTGAGATGCGGCAGAAGGCTCGTTTCTTCGAGGACGAGCGAGGCGACATGAGCCAGATAATCCAGCGTGCTGGCGAAGCCGCGCTCGTCCAGCCACCGGCGCGCGGCGGAATAGCGGGCCTCGGGCTGGTCGCCCAGAGTGAACAATGCTTCGCGGCAACCGCGCTGTTCGCCCGCGCGGGCGATCTCAAGCACTTCTTCCGGTTCGAGGAATGGCGCCGTCAGTTGCGACGGGCGGTGAGCGAACGTGCAGTAATGGCAGACATCGCGGCACAATTTCGTCAGCGGTATGAAAACCTTGCGCGAATAGGTGACCACCGCGCCATGCGCCGCAATCGTCTTGGCCTCGGCCTCTGCGGCCAGTTCGTCCAGCGAGAAACGCTCCAGCCTGTCCAGCCAATCGCGCGCTTCGGTCCTGTTCCACCAATATGCCATATCGCGTTACATTCTCTTTCTTGCGGCTGCGAGGCCGCGGATCGTGGTGAGCGGATCGGCATGCCCAGGAAGCGCGGCGATAAGCGTGGAAACACCCATCGCTTCCATCCTGGCCATGACCCCTGCCACGTGGTCTTCAGGTCCCGCGATCGTATCGAAATCCTGCAGGAATTCGGTGAGCCCCATCTCGTCCATCAGCCGAACGTTGCGTCCGCCGACCACGACATGTTCCGATGGATCATAACGTGCCTGAAAAGCCTGGACGAGCGGGCGGACATTATCGGGCAGCATCGCCAACGTCTCGGGCGTACGAAAGGCCATCGCATTGACGGCAATAAAAGCCTTCAGGTCGTCGATGGCCTGCTGCCGATGCTCTCGCACCGAAATATAGCTGGTCACCCAGATGTCGAGCGCATCGGCATCGCGGCCCGCCCTGGCGGCGGCAACGCGCAACTCAGCAATCCTCTGCTCCAGTGCATCGAGGCTCTGGTCACCTGCAAACAGGATGGCCCCATCGGCAAGCTCTCCTGCAAGCGCGAGAGCCTTTGGGCCGAAAGCGGAATAATAGATCGGAACCTTGCGCGCGAAGCGAAGCGATTTGACGGGCCGCCCTTCCCACTCGATCTCCTCGCCGGCGAAAAGCTGGCGCAGGGCGACAAGTTCGGCCCGCACTTCCTTTTGCGTGGCCGGTGCGCGCCCCACGGCCAGGACCGTGCTGCCCCCTGTCGCAAATCCCATGACCGCCCGCCCGCCCGTCAATTTGTCGATGGTGGCAAAGGCACTCGCCGCGACGAGCGGGTGGCGCATGAACGGCGATGTCACAAGCGAGCCGATCCGCGCCTTGGGCGCTTCAAGTGCCGCCAATGTCATGGAGGTGACCATTTCATGCCAGCCGGCCGGCGAATCCCCGACCGTGATCAGATCATAGTCCAGCTCCGCCGCCAGCCTCACCTCGCTGCGGAACAAGTCCAGCGAGGTGCCCCACATCGAACAGATACCCAGCTTCATCGGCCTCGCCCCCAGCAAACGCAACGGGCCGGCGGCGCAACGTGACTGCGCTGACTATCGCCGCGTTCCCTATAGCGTCCTGGTCCTGCGTGGATCATTTCCTGCTCAGATATTGGTCCGGTCGGCGCCCTTGAGGTCAAGGATCTGGCGCGCTTCGTCAGGCGTTGCCACGGACAGGCCCATACCCTCTACGATGGCTTTTGCGGTCGCGACTTGTTCGGCGTTGGTTTCCGCCAGTCGGCCCGGACCGGCCCAGAGCGAATCTTCAAGGCCCACGCGAACGTTGCCGCCCATCGATGCCGCCATGGCGACGATGCTCATCTGCCGTGCACCGGCGCCCAGCACCGACCATTCATACTGGTCGCCGAACAGCCTGTCCGCCGTGCGCTTCATGTGCTGGATATCATCAGGGTGGCTGCCGATGCCCCCAAGGATGCCGAAGCAGGTCTGAACGAACAGCGGAGCCTTCACCAGCCCGCGATCGAGGAAATGCGCCAGATTGTAGAGATGGCTGGTATCATAGCATTCGAATTCGAACCGCGTGCCCAGCGGGGAAAGCAGTTCCAGCAGCCCTTCGATATCCTTGTAGGTGTTCTTGAATACCAAGTCGCGCGATGCCTCAAGCGTGGCCGGCTCCCAGTCGTATTTCCAGTCCTTGTAGCGGTTCAGCATCGGGAACAGGCCGAACCCCATCGAACCCATGTTGAGGCTGGCGACTTCCGGCGCGAAACGCGTTGCCGGTCGCAGCCGTTCCTCCAGCGTCATCGAGGGATGGCCGCCGGTGGTGATGTTCAGCACCGCATCGGTCCGCTGCTTGATGACCTTGAGGAAGGGTTCGTAGAGATCGGGATTCTGGTCCGGACGCCCGTCCTTGGGATTGCGGGCGTGCAAATGAATGATGGCCGCACCCGCGTCAGCCGCGCCGATGGCCGCTTCCGCAATCTCGTCAGCGGTCACCGGCAAATGCGGCGACATGCTCGGCGTATGGATCGCGCCGGTCACCGCGCAGCTGATGATTACCTTACCCTTGGCCACAGAATACTCCCGCCAGAAATGCTATAGTTTCCCCTGCGGTAGGACGTGCGGTACCGGGCGTAATCTAACCTTCGATAGGGTGTCAGGACAAAATGCCCAGCTGCCGTGCCCGCAGAACGGCTTGCGGACGGCGGCGAACGCCCAGCTTGTCGTAGATCTGCTGCATGTACCATTTGACTGTGCCTTCGGTCAGGCCTAGCCGGTCACCGATTTCCCTGTTGCGCAGGCCGCCGCTCACCTGGGTGAGGATCTCGATCTCGCGCAGCGACAGGCCGCCGCTGGGGCCGAACTCGTCATCGTCCTCTTCGTCCTGATCGATCTGCGGATTTCCCTTGAGCAGCTTCACCAACCCATGGGCAAACCTGTCGACCGGATCGTCGAGGATCGGGCCAGTCCCATAGGCGTCGACGATCAGCGCAGCAATCGCTTCCCCCTCGTCGAGGAACGGGCGCAGCCAGCCGCCGGTCTCGGCCAGTTCCACGGCAGCGCGCACTGAACGGCGCGCTTCCGAGCGGTTGCCTGCCAGTACCGCAATTTCGGCCAGCAGCAGTTCGAACGACAGGGCGGAACGGATGGCGCCCCGGCGGCGCACCAGTTCCAGCCAGCGCTTCGCCACCTTGCGCGAGCGCACCAGCCTGAACCGGTGCATTTCAATCCGCAGCCAGGCAATAGCCAGCCATTCGTTGAGCCGCGACGGATTCAGCGTGGGGACAGGTTCTCCTTCGCCCACCAGGTCGCAGGAATAGAACAGCGTTTCGGCCTGTTCCAGCTGCCCGTTCTTGATCAAAATGCGTACCTGTTCCGATACGACCATGGCCCGCAAACGGTCGAGCCCGCATTCGATCGCGACAAGATGCGCTTCCTCCAGCACCGAAAGCGCCGAAGCGAGGTCGCCATCGGCGGCCGCCAGCCGGGCGCGCACGAGATATCCCGACGCGACTTGATCGACGAAGCCCCATTGTCGAATAGAAGGCATGTACTGGTCGACCAGCCTGGCTGCCTCGTCCAGTTCGCCGCATTCGTATAATATCTCGGCCAACGGAAGTGCCGGCAGCGCGCCTAGCCCCGAAACCTCGCTTTCACGCTTGCGCGCGATTTCCTGCGCTTCATGCAGGAACTGCTTTGCGGTTTCCGTCTTGCCCTGTGCGACGAGCGTAGGCGCGACCGACGACTTGAGCGCAATCGATGCGAAGGCTGAACCCGGTCGCGCCAATGCCTTGCGCAATTCACCTTCCAGTCGAAGCATGTCGTGGAAGTGAAACAGCTCACGACGGGCGGAAAGCAGCTGTGCCAGCAGGGTACAGCTGAGATATGGATGATCGTCACCCAGATCGGCCAACAGCGGGCCGCATTCCTCCTCTACCGCGACCATGTCGTCGCGTGCGGCGTGCAACATGACCTTGCGGTGGCGCACATGAAAATCCAGCTGTCGCGCTGCGTAGTCATCCAGTTCGCCGGCATCCATCTTATCTTCGATGGCTTTTTCCGCCGCTTCGATCAGGCGTTCGGCGGACGTGAATGCCAGTCGCCTGCTGCGCCGCCACGACATGGCCAGCAGGATCGACGGCTTGTCCTCGACCACCTGCCACGGCAACCGGCTAGCCAGTTCGTCAAGCCGCTGCATCAGCCCGGCATAGATCATCTGTTCGGCTAGGGTTTCGATCTGCGACGCGAGAAATTCCTGATCGGTACTTTGCTCGGCATGCTCCAGTGCAAGGTGATAATTGCTGGTTTCTGCGTAGAAGCGGCTGGCGCGCCGGTGCAATTCGGCTGCGCGTTCAGGTGCCAGCTTCATGAGCCGCCCCAGAACCATTTCGCGGAACAGCTTGTAGTGGCGATATTCGCCCTGCTCGCGGTCCAGTTCGATCAGGAAGAGCCCGCGCTCGAAAGCCTCGTCGAGATATTTGCGCGCTTCGCTCTGGCCGATCACCGCAGCGCAAGCCGACGGCGAAAGTTCTTTCAGGATCGAGGTGTCGATGATGAAGTTCCGCAATTCCTGCGGAAGTCCCTCGATCACTTCCTCGTGGAAATAGCTCGCATATTCGTAACGCAGCCGACTGGCCGCCCGTTCAGGCATTTCCGCGTGCAAACTATACTTGTGCCACGTCTGGGAGGCAAGAATCAGGCCGGCGGCCCAGCCCTGTGTATCCATTATCATGCGCTGGATCTGCGCCGCAGTCGGCTCTGCCCCAATTTCCTGCCTCAGCAGGCTGCTTGCTTCCTCTGTATCGAAACACAGGTCCGCCATCCTGACTTCCATCAGGTATCCCAGCGATCTCAGGCGAGCGAGATTGATGTCATTTTCGCCCCGGGACGCCATGACGGTCGTCAACCCGTCGCGTGAGCTGAAAATCAGCTGCTCGACGAAATCATGCACTTCGCGGGGCAGCAACTGGGCATCGTCTATGAACAGGATCGGCGCCGCGCCCGATCGCTTGGCAAGCTCGACGAACCATGCACGCGGATCGCTGGAAGCGATGCCAAGACCCGACACGACACAGGCCTGGGACAGTGCCTCGAGAAAGGTGTCGAGACTGTCCACACCGGCGCGCGCCGCGATCCAAAGAACGGATCGCCCTCGTTCGGCCAGCAGGTCGGCCCATCGCAGCATGGCGGTTGTCTTCCCGAAACCGGCCGGAGCGATAACCGTGACTGCGCGATAGCCGGCGATCTTTTCCGCCAGGCTTTCGATCCTTGCCCGTTTCACATACGCGTGCGCCGAACGCGGCGGCACGATCGTGGTCTGCACTAAGCCCATGTGGCCAGCCTCTTCGCCTCTCCCTGCCGGTCGTATGCCGGCAATGCCGCTGTTATCGTGCAGCGCATCCATCATGGCAAGCCCGATTTCCTATCCGCAGATAGGTTGTGATGCGCTTGGGCGGCGATAACCCCACAATCCGATAAAGCTATCGGCGTGCAGGACGATGATCTTGCGGCAGCGGGAGTTGGGATATGAATTTCAAATTGGCGGGAGTGCGCCATTCCCTGCGGGAATTCGTCCGGCAGCGGACGAACGCGAGAATCCGCGCATGACACCCGCATTCGCCCCGGCCGCATCCATCACCAACCTCACGGTCAGAAATGGCGCCGCCGCTCTTTGGCCATCCGTGCCAATAACCGATTATAGAAAAAGGATTCCCGACTTATGAAAGCTCTATTGCTCGAATCCACGGATGGTCCAGAAGCCGTTCGCGTGGTGGATGTCGAGACGCCGGAACCTGTTGCCGGACAAGTGCGGGTCGCGATCAAGGCGGCGTCGATGAACCACCGGGAAATGTGGATCTCGCGCGGGCTGTACCCCGGGATGGTCACACCTTGCACCATGGGCTGCGACGGCGCCGGCGTCGTCGACATGATCGGCGAAGGCGTCACTGGCGTCGAAATCGGCGACGAAGTCGTGTTGTATCCCGGCCGCGATTGGGGACCAAACCGCCACGCCCCGCAGGCCGAATTCGGCCTGCTGGGCATGCCGCACCCTGGCACGATCGCCGAATATGTCTGTGTCCCTGCCGAAAATCTGGCCCCGAAGCCCGCGGGCATGAGCTGGGAAGAGGCCGCCGCTTCGATCCTGACCGGCCTGACGGCATGGCGCGCGCTGATGTTCAAGGGCCAGCTGCAGCCTACCGATACCGTTCTGATCAGCGGCGTCGGCGGCGGCGTAGCGACCTTTGGCCTCGCCTATGCGGTGGCGCTTGGCTGCAAGGTCTATGTCACGGGTGAAAGCGAAGAAGTCATCGAACGTGCCAAGAGCATGGGCGCGACCGACGGCCTGCTCTACACCGATCCCGAATGGCGCAAGAAGGTCGGCCCGATGACGGGCGGCATCGACGTCGTACTCGATGGCGCGCCCGGACCGAGCTATGCCAATTACATTCGTGCCATAAAACCGGGCGCCCGCATCGTGATCTATGGATCGACCGCAGGCGATAAGTTCGAGATTACCGCGACCGGCGTTTTCCTGAAGAGTGCCAGCATCGTCGGCAGTCAGGTCGGAGATCCTGAAGATTTCCGCAACATGCTGGATTTCATCGACAAGCATGGCATCAAGCCGGTGATCGAAAAGACGTTTCCTCTGGCCGAAGCCGACAAGGCTCTGACCTATCTCGAAAACGATCACAAGTTCGGCAAAGTGGCGATCACCGTATGACCGGGCTTTTCGATCTGAGCGGAAAAGTCGCGCTGATCACGGGCGGCGCGCAAGGCCTTGGCCGCATGATTTCCGAGGGTCTGCTGAAGGCGGGGGCCACGGTCGCGATCACGTCGAGGAAGGAAGACGTGTGCAATACGGCGGCGGCGGAAATGTCGTCGCTGGGTGTCTGCATCCCCTTGCCCTGTGATCTTTCCAGCCCCGAAGCTGCGGTGGACCTTGCCAACCGGTTGCGCGCCGCTTGCGGCGACAAGCTCCATATTCTTGTCAATAATGCCGGCAAGACATGGGGCGGGCCGGTCGACAATTATCCCGACAAGGCATGGCCGGGCGTGATGATGGTCAATGTGCAGGCGCCCTTCACGCTGGTCCGCGAATTGCTAGGCGCGCTGGAAGCCGCCGGGACCCCCGACGATCCGGCAAGGGTCATCAATATCGGTTCCGTCGCGGGGCTGAAGACGGCCCGCCTCAGCGCCTATTCCTATTCGGCCAGCAAGGCGGCCATCCACATGCTGAGCCGCGATCTGGCCGGCGATCTGGCGGCTCGCAACATCAACGTCAACGCGCTCGTTCCCGGCTTCTTCCCCACCAAGATGACGGCGCATCTTCGCGAGGACGACGAAGTGGACCCGGCGGTGCTGTCGCAAATTCCGATGGCCCGACTGGGTAGGCCGGACGAAATCGCCGGATCGGTCGTGTTCCTGTCGTCGCGTGCCGGCGCCTACATCACCGGTGTCGCCCTGCCTGTCGACGGCGGCGTCGCCGGTTGCGGTTAGGTCGCGCAATGCGTGGGAGCCTATCCTTGGGAAGGGCACGAGAGTGCCATGAGGCGGAACAGAGATGCGCGAAGTAAGCCAGAAAATGGAGGAGGCCTGCGTGTCCGCTAATGGCGAAGATGCGTCCAGTATTCGGGTCAGTGTAAGTCCGCTTGCCGACATGTTGCTAAAGTCATGGGACTCACATCCCGACAAGGAAGCGCTCGTCTTCCCGTCGGGACGGCGCAGCTATGACGATGTCGTGCAATCAGTGCTGCACCGGGCCCGCGGGCTGCTCGGCCTTGGCATCACGCAGGGCGACCATGTCGGCATCCTGCTGCCATCCGGCATCGATTTCGTCGAAACCCTGTTCGCCGTCTCCATGGTGGGCGGCGTATCGGTCCTGATGAATGCCCGCTATCGCGCCCCCGAAATCGCCTATGTCGTCGAGAATGCCGAACTATGCGCTGTCATAACGAACAGCGAGGCCGATGATTTCGTCGATTTCACGACCCGCCTGACAGAGGCTTTTCCAGAAATTGGACGATGTGCCGATCCCATGGCGCTCGACATTGCGCAGGCCCCGCGTTTGCGCCGCCTTATCCTGAACGGAGGGAAGCAGGCGGCAGGCTTTATTGACCAGTCCGCCTTCGATGCCGCAGCAGCCACCGTCGACGAGGAAGCCGTTCACGAAGCACGGCTTTCGGTCCGGCTGCGCGATACATGCATGGTCCTCTATACTTCGGGGACCTCCGCAAACCCGAAAGGCTGCCTGCTATCGAACGAGGCGATCTGCCGCGAAGCCAGCAATCTTGCGCGTAACCGATGGGCTTTTCAGGATGACGAGCGCGTCTGGTCGCCCATGCCTTTGTTCCATATCGCGGCCATGCTGGCGATGCTCGGCGCGATAGAGGTGGGCGGCACCTTCATCGGCCAGCCCCATTTCGATCCGGGCGAAAGCCTGCGCCAGATCGAGACTGAAAAGGCAACGATGATCTTTCTGCCCTTCGTCACCTTTCACCAGTCGATGATCGCACATCCCGATTGGGACAAGACCGACATGGGCAGCGTGCGGCTGATGAACAGCTGTTTCAGCCAGATGCCCAAGGCGATCGGCGATGCCTATCGCGAAAAAATGCCGAATGCACTTCAGGTCGGCACGTTCGGCATGTCGGAGGCCAGCGGGATCGTTAGCACCGGCGGCTATGATATGGATCCTGAACTGGGCTTTCAGACCTTGGGCTATCCGCTCAAGGGGATTTCCGTCCGCATCGTCGACACTGAAACCGGCAAGGACCTGCCGACGGGACAGCGCGGCGAAGTCCTTATCAAGGGCTACAACATGCTCGACGGCTATCACCGCGATCCAGTCAAGACGGCCGAGGCGATCGACGCCGATGGCTGGTATCACAGCGGGGATATCGGCTCGCTCGACAGCGATGGCCACATGCGATTCCATGGCCGTTTCAAGGACATGCTGAAGGTAGGCGGGGAAAACGTCGCCGCCGCCGAAGTCGAGACCGTTCTTGAAGCGCACGAGGCGGTGGAGCTTTCACAGGTCATCGGCATCCCCGACCAGAGACTGGCAGAGGTTCCCGCCGCCTTCGTCAAGCTGGCGAACGGTTTCCGGCCCAGCGAAGCCGAGCTGATCGCCTTTGCCAAGGAAAGGATCGCATCCTTCAAGGTTCCGCGCCACATTCGCTATGTCGACGAATGGCCGATGTCGGCCTCCAAGATCCAGAAGTTCAAGCTGCGGCAGCGGCTCATGGAAGAACTCGGAATCAGCGAATGAGGAATTTGTGATGCAAGTCGTGATTACGGGGGCCGCCAGCGGCATTGGCAGGGCCGTCGCGGAATTGCTGGCCGGGCAGGATGAACCCCACCAGATGCTGCTGACCGATAGGGATGCTGACGGCGTCAAGGCCGTGGCAGAGGCCATCGGGCCCGCGGCACGCGCTTTTGTCGCCGATCTTTCGTCACCCGATTGCGGAAAGGACATCATCGCCGCTGCCGCCAATTTCATGGGCGGGATCGACGGGGTCGTCAGCAATGCGGGGATTATCTCGGGCGCACCGCTGGTCGATCAGACGCCAGAACAATTCGATCGTGTGTACGCGATCAACACGCGCGCCACTTGGCTGCTGGGCCAGGCGGCTCATCCCTATCTCGCCCATTCGCGCGGGGCCTTTATCGCCACCGCCTCCATGTCGGCAACGCAGCCGACCCCGGGGCTCGGCTTTTATTCGTCGAGCAAGGCCGCGCTGCTGATGCTGATGCGGCAATGCGCGCTGGAATGGGGGCCGGACGGCATTCGCTGCAACACGGTGTCGCCGGGGCCGACCTACACGCCAATGACGCAGGCTGGCTATGACGACCCCCAGCGCCGGGCACAGCGCGAATCGATGATTCCGCTTGGTAAGCTGGGAATGGCCGAGGACGTGGCCAATGCGATTATCTTTCTGCTTGAACCGCAAGCGGGTCACATTTCCGGCATCGATATTCTGGTGGATGGCGGAATGAGCATCAACCTTATGCCCGCCACGGGTGGCGGAACCGGCCAAAAGGCCAGCGAGTAAATTCAGGATTGGAGATTGAAATGCGCATTGCAAGAGTAAGCAAGGACGGCCGGATCGGCCTCGCCGCCAAGGCCGATGGCGAGATCAGGGTTGTCTGGGACAGCGAACTGGCCGACCTCGACGCAAAGATCGCGGAAGGATCGTTGGCGGCGGCCGGCAAGGCCGCGGCAGACGGCGAAGTCGTCGATGAAGCATTGCTGAACTTTCTTCCCCCGGTCACACGGCCTTCTAAGATCGTCTGCATGGGCCTCAACTATCGCGACCACGCGGAAGAATCTGGCTTCGACATTCCTGATTTTCCCGTGCTGTTCGGCCGCTTCCCGTCCAGCCTGATGGGCCACGGCGCGCCCATTATCCTGCCGAAAATCTCAAGCCAGCTTGACTGGGAGGCCGAACTGGCGGTCGTCCTTTCCAAGGGCGGCAAGAACATTTCCGAAGCCGATGCGCTAGATCACGTGGCCGGATATTCGGTCTTCAACGATGCCTCCCTGCGCGACTACCAGATGCGCACGCCGCAGTGGACCGCGGGCAAAAACTTCGACGACACCGGCGCTTTCGGCCCGTGGCTGGTCACGCCCGATGAAGTCCCTGCAGGCGCTTCTGGACTGAAGATCGAATGCCGGGTGAATGGCAATGTCATGCAATCATCCAACACCGGCAATCTGATCTTCACCGTCGCCAATACCATCCATCTGCTGTCCACGTTCATGACACTTGAACCAGGGGATGTGCTGGTGATGGGCACCCCCGGCGGTGTCGGCGTGGCGCGCGATCCGCAGGTCTGGATGAAGGCGGGCGACATTTGCGAAGTGGAGATCGAAGGCATCGGATTGCTTAGCAATCGTGTCGTCGCAGAATGAGCTGAAGCTCGACTGTAACGGGAGAGATAAATGGCGCAAAAACGCGCAGGTGCGCTTGGCGTGCATTCGATCGACCATTTCGGCCTCCAGGTGCCCGATCTGGCTGTGGCAAAGGACTTCTACACCGCATTCGGGCTTGACGTGCGCGAGACCGATGCCGGGTTGGAACTCTATACCTTTGGCCACGACCAGTGCTGGGCGCGGATCGTCGAAGGTCCAGTGAAGCAGCTGCGCTACATCAGCTTCGGGGTGTACGAAGAAGACGAAGCGCCGCTGCTCGCCCGGTTGGATGAGAACGGCGTGAAGCGCATCGAAGCGTCCGCAAAGGCGCCTAACTGCGGCACTTGGATCCTTGGCTTCGACGACATGCCGATTCACCTTGCGGTCGCCGAAAAATGTTCGCCCGATGCAAAGACGCAGTTTCAGACGACTTCGTCTGCTGCTGGCGAGTCGGGCGCCATTTTCAATTCGAAAGCGCCCAAAACCAAGCCGCGCAATCTCTCCCATTTCGCTATCTTTACATCGGATGTGATGGCGGCGACCCAATGGTACGAGGAAAATCTCGGCCTGCGCCTGTCCGACGGCAGCGGCCCGGTTGTCGCGTTCCTGCACGGCCCGCATGGCAGCGACCATCACCTGCTTGCCCTGGTCGGATCGACGCATCGCGGCATGCACCACAGCAGCTGGGATGTCGGTTCGTTCCAGGAAGTGGGCCTTGGATCGGCGCAGATGATGCGCGCCGGTTACAAGGAAGGCTGGGGTGTGGGTCGCCACGTTCTTGGCGGCAACTACTTCTATTATGCCCGCGACCCGTGGGGCAGCTATGCCGAGTTTTCGGCCGATATCGATTTCATCCCGGCAGACTGCGAATGGCCCGCGGCCCAGCACTCGCCGGATGACAGCTTTTACCTGTGGGGCCCTGACGTGCCCCCCGAACTCGTCCTCAACCTTGAACCCGGAGCGCCCGAATAATGGCTGTTTTTCTTCTGATGCATGGCGGCGGCATGGGCGGCTGGACGTGGAAATTCATGCGGGATGCGCTTGAGTCCAAGGGGCACACGGTATTCACCCCCACCTTCACCGGATTTGGCGAACGGGAACATCTGATCGGCCGCGACGTCGGCAATGCGGTCCATGTGACCGACATCGTGAACGTCCTTAAGTATGAAGATCTGTCGGACGTCATCCTGGTTGCGCATTCCTATGCCGGCACCGTCGCGCCAGGCGTGCTGGCGCAGGCGGGCGACCGCGTTCGACGCGTCATCTATCTCGACGCGATCGTGCCCCACGCGGGTGAACGCATCGCATCGATGATGGGTTTCGCGAGCGAAGAGGAAGCCGCCGGACTGGATGCCATGCTGGATGGCGGAGAGGGTCCGATGGGCTCGGGCGTACATGAACAACAGCGCGCGATGGCCAAGGACCATCCGCACATGATGGATCGCAATCGCGAGAAATGGCTGCTGGACCACCTGTCTGACCAGCCAATGCGCGCCACCAGCTGCGTCATTCCCGTCGGCGCGGAATCGATCACCCATGCGGTGGATTATATCGCTGCCGAACACACAATCATGGGCATGATGCACGAACGGGCCGAAAAGCTTGGCTGGACGATGCACAAGCATCCGGGCGACCATGCATTCAACGTAGGCGATCCCGAAGGGCTTGCCGACATGATGTTGGAGATCGTGGGATGATCGATGCCGCCAAGCTGTTTTCGGTAAAAGGCCGTGTCGCACTGGTCACCGGCGGCAGCGCCGGAATCGGCCGGATGATCGCCGTAGGCCTCGCCGCAGCGGGTGCGCGGGTCTATATCTGTGCTCGAAACGCGGAAAAGGTCGCTGCCGTGGCCGACGATATCCCCGGCGACGTCATCGGCATCGCTGCCGATATCTCGACCATCGACGGCATCAAGGCGCTGGTAGCCGAGCTTTCGGGCCGCGAGAAAGCTTTGCATGTACTCGTCAACAACGCAGGCACTCTGTCCGACGCCGCGATCGACGAATTTACGGAATCCGATTGGGACGGCGTCCTCGACCTCAACCTGAAGAGCCCTTTCTTTCTGTTGCAGAAGCTGTTGCCGCTGCTGCGTGCGGGGGGCAGCGCACAACGACCGGCCAGCGTGATCAATATCGGGTCGGTCGGCGCGCTCAAAGTCGGCCCGCGCGAAGTCTATGCCTATCAGGCATCGAAGGGCGCGATCCACTGGCTGACCAAGTCGCTCGCCAAAAACCTCGCCTCGGACAATATCACCGTGAATGCCATCGCGCCGGGATTCTTCGAAAGCGACATGACCGTGATCACCGATGATGCGATGCGCAAGATGGTCGAATCCATGGTGCCGCGCGGTCGAACCGGCTTGGCGGAAGACATGGCGGGTGCAGCGATTTATCTGGCCTCCCCCGCAGGCTCCTACGTTACCGGTTCCGTTCTGCCTGTCGAGGGCGGACTGTCGATCTAACCCGCCGTTCGATAGGTTTCAGTCGTGGCGATGCGAAGCACGAGGTAAGCATGGATTTCAATCTCACCGAAGAGCAAATCGCGTTTCGCGATGTCGTAAGACGTTGGGTCGATGCGGAGTTGCCCAAAGATCTCATGCGCAAGCTTGAGGCAGATGAGCAGAACTATCCCTTCGAGATCTGGGAAAAGTTGAAAGCAGAAGGATTCTTTGGCGTCGGCATTCCCGAGGAATACGGCGGCCTTGGTGGCGATGTTGTGATGCAGATGATCTTCGCCCGCGAAATGTCTCGTACTGCCGGAGGCCTGTTATGGGTCTGGGGTCTCACTTCGTTTGGGGGTGCCCATTCGATCGCGATTGCCGGAAATGAAGAGCAGAAGCAGCGTTGGTTGCCAGAAATGGCGGCCGGCAATCTCCGCGTATCGATCTCGATGACCGAACCCGATGGCGGAACCGACGTGCTGGGCGCGATGAAGACTTTTGCCGATAAGGTCGATGGCGGTTGGAAACTCAACGGTGCGAAAATGTGGACTACGGCTGCGAAGGTCGCCGATCGCTTGCTTGTACTTGCCCGGAGTGACCGCAACGCAGAAAAAAAACATCACGGCCTGATCGCTCTGTTCGTCGACGCAAAGTCGCCGGGGATCACGGCAAGCCTCCTGCCCAAGCTAGGTATGCGCGCAATGGGCAGTTGCGAGGTTCATTACGAGGACGTTTTCGTTCCGGATGAGGACGTTCTGGGCGAACCCGGGAACGCATGGAGCGCGATGCTGCCCAGCCTTAACAATGAGCGCATCATGGTAGGCGCACAATGTCTCGGCGCGATCGACGGCGTGCTGGAAGATGCGCTGGATTACATGATGCAACGTAAGGCATTTGGCGGCGTGATCGGTCGCTTCCAGATCCTGCAGCATTATGTCGCGGATATAGCTACATCGCAAAAGTTGACCGAATTGTTGCTGTATAATGTCGCATGGATGCAATCCAACGGCATACCGTGCGGCAATGAAGCGAACATGCTGAAGATGGTCGCCACGGAAAACGCGGTAAAGGCCGCCGACATGGGTATCCAGATCATGGGCGGCATGGGCTATTCGGCCGAAACCGACATGCAGCGTTACTGGCGCGACCACCGCATCCTGCGCATGACGCCCATTTCGAACGAGATGGTGCGCAATTCGATCGCCGAGAATCTCGGCCTTCCCCGGTCGTTCTGAGGATGGAGCAAATGGAAGAATTTCCCCCTGCCCCCGATGTCGCTGGCACTTCGCTGGATGGAACTGCGATATTCTCGATCGCCGCGGACGAGAATGCGGCGCTATGCCGGTCGACGGGCGTGCAGCCCGCGACTGACGGCAGTGCGCATCCGATCTATTACTACATCGCCACGCAGGTCGCCATGGGCAAGACCGTGGGCGGCGTGTGCGAGACTTGCGAATTCGACGTGGAAGACGGCCCGATGATGGGTTCGTCCGGTGTTCGCTTTGCAGGACAGCTTATGGTCGGGCAGGATTATCGGGTTACCGGCGAAATCCTCAGCCTCGTGCGCAAGAAGAGCCGCAAGCTGGGCGTGATGGACGTCCTCACCTATCGCCTTCGCCTGCATCCGGCTGCAGGCGGCGATGCCGTCCTGGAAACGGACAATGTCTGGGTCCTGCCGCGCAAGGAGCTTGCCGCATGAGCGTTTCAGCAGACATCAAGGCGGGATACACGCTTCCTCCCTTCGTGATCGAAACGGTCAGCCCTGACGCCATGCGCGATTGGTCGGTATTTCTTGCCGACCCCAACCCGATCCACCTCGATGTAGAGGTCGTGAAGGCCAAAGGGCTTGGTAACAAGCGGATCAATCAGGGTCCGATCAACGTTGCCTATATGATGAACATGCTGATGACGGCCTTTCCCGGTTGCCGGATCGAGACGATGGATTCGCGTTTTCTCGACAATGTCTACGAAGGCGACCGCGTCATTGCTTCGGGCGAGGTAACCTCTGTCGAAGGCAATCGCGTCACCTGCGATCTCAAGCTCGATGTGGACGGGCGCGGCACTGTCAACGCCGGCACCGCCACGATTTTGATCTAATTCAAGGAGAACAACAATGCCCAGCGGTCCCTTTGCCCATGTATGCATGGTCGTCCGCGACCTCGATCAGGCGATCGAGGACTGGACGAAAATCCTTCGCGTGCTCGATCCGCAATCGCTTGAAAAGCCGATCGTGAAATATGACGAATTTTCGAGCGGCGACGATGCCGGCATGAAATGGGCCACCTTCGTCAATGAATATTCGACCGAGATCCAGTTCATCCAGCCCGCACCCGGAACTCCGCTCGGCAAGCGGCTCGACAAGGTTGGTGAGCATGTCCACCATCTGTGCTTCAGCACCGATGATGTCCCCGCCGCCATGGAAAAAATGAAGGCCGAAGGCCTGCATCTTCCCGGAGACGGCGAAACGTTCAACGATCCCGACATGACCTGGCAGAAGTGGAGCTGGGTGGGCCCCAAGAGCACCCATGGCTGCCTGATCGAAGTGGCATCCCCGTATGAAAGCCGCGATGACGGCAAATGGCACCATGCGCCCGGCAAGTTCACCTACAAGGGACCCGGTGAACACCCGAGCCACGCCGAAACCGTGCCTGTATCCGCCTAAGTTGTACGGCACGAAAGTCAGATATCAGGGGGACGGCCTGGAGCTTGCGGGTGAAGCCTTTGGCGACCCGCAGGCTCCGCCCGTCCTCTTTTTCCATGGCGGAGGCCAAAGCCGCAGCTCATGGCGGGGCTCTGCCCGCAAGGTTGGCGAGGCGGGCTATTACGGTATTGCGTTCGACCTGCGCGGCCATGGCGAAAGCGACTGGGCGGCGGATGGCGATTATCATGTCGACGCATTTGCCCGAGATGTCGGAAGCCTGCTCGATCAGTTCGACCATCACGTAGTGCTCGTCGGCGCGTCTCGTGGAGGGCAGGCCTCGCTGATCGCCGGATCGCGCCATCCCGAAAAAGTGCGGCTGATCATGCTGGCCGATGTCGCGCCGGACATGCCCAATCACGCGATTGACGGAATCCGCCGATTCTTTGCCGAGGGAGCGGATGGCTATCCAAGTCTCGATGCGGCTGCAGACGCACTGGCCCTCCATCTGGAGCAACCCCGCATCGACGATGCATCGCGCCTTGGCCGTTCCATGAGGCAGGATCCTGCCGGGCGATGGCACTGGCACTGGGACCCTGCGACCGGCAAGGACGAATTCCTCCACCCCGCCAGTGAGAACGAGGCGGTACTCGCAGCGGCGGCACGCGTTTCTTCGCCTGTCGTCATGGTCCGTGCGGAACTAAGCCACTTGGTTCATGACGATAATACAGCGCGTTTCCAGAAGCTTGCTCCCCAGCTTGAAGTGCTGATCACGAAAGGCGTGGGCCACATGTTCACCGCCGACCGCAATGACGAATTCGCAGCAAAACTGCTCGATCAGCTGGCTCGCGTTTCTGCGGATGCCGCCGGATGAGCGGGAGGACAGCATTCGTCATCGGCGCGACCGGTGGCCTCGGCCGGGCCTGCGCGCACGCACTTGCGCAGGATTTTGATGGGATTGCGCTTTCCTATCGCTCGAACAAATCGGCCGCTGAAGAGCTTGCCACTCAATTGCCGGAATTCTGCGAGGGCTGGCCGGTGCCGTGCGACCTGACCGAGCCTGTGTCCGTGAGTTCGGCCGTCGCGGCGGCGAGTGATCATTTTGGGCGGATCGATGCGGTGGTATTCGCATCGGGTGTCGCCATCGAACAGCCTTTCGTCAGCCGGATTGAGGAACCCCAGTGGCGCGAGGTGATCGAGACCGAATTGCTCGGCCTGATGCGCGTCGTTGCAGCAGCACTGCCCGTGTTCCGCCAGCAAGGAAGCGGTAATTTCGTGATCGTTGTGTCGGTCGCAAACTACACCTTCCCGCCCGGCGATGCGCTATCTTCGGTTCCCAAGGCAGGCATGGAAGCGCTGGGCCGCGCAATCGCCAAGGAAGAAGGCAAGTTTGGTATCCGCGCCAATATGGTGGCGCCCGGAATCATCGACGCCGGCCTTGGCGCAGAATTGGTCAAGAGGCTCTACACGCCTGAAATCTGGGAACAGCAGAAGAAGACGATCGCCCTGCGCCGCTTTGGCAACGGTGAGGACGTGGCTGAAGCGGTTCGCTTCCTCGCCTCGGACCGGGCGTCGTATATTACTGGCCAGACGATCATCGTGGATGGCGGTTTCAGCCTCTAACCCAGCGACGCGGCCGGTCGCGCTATGACGCGAAAAAGGAGGGCAGAATTGCCCCCCTTTCGCGTCATGACTGGCGCTGCCTTACTTGTAGGGATCGACCGGCTGCGGAGCCTCGATCACTTCAAGGTCGATCAGCATCGAAAGCACGTCCGAGATGGAATAGATGTGCACGATCTTGTCGCCGTCGAACTTGATCCAGCTGAACCAGAGCACGTCGAGCTGATTGCCTGTCGGCTGAACACCCATGTAGGGGCCGCCCGTGTGCTTGCCGTGGTGGTGGCACAGGACGCAGATCTCGTCGTCGCCACGGCCCCATGCTTTGAGCGTGCGGTAGACCGACGGCGGGAACGTAGTGAAAAGCGCGCGGGGCGAGCTGTTCCACTCTTCGAACGTCCCCAGATCGGGCCGGTTCGGATTGTCGTAGGTCATCTTGTCCTTGTCCATGAACTCGTCGAATCCGGACCAGTCGCCTACGTTCAGCTTGTCGTGCAGGTTCATCCACTGGTTGACCATGAACGTTTGACGTTCGGTCAGGCCTTCGCAAATCTCGGCACGCTTTTCGGGCGAAAGCTTGAAATCATCCAGTGTGAAGGGCGGGATCCGTCCAGCCATAAAAACTCTCCATTATGTCGAGCTGCGATCTTGCAGCGTAGGGATACGTCTGACCAGGCCCGAAGAGGGATACGGCCATCGATCGCGGCCCTTTTCAATTCCATGCTGCGGTCTGCAACCTACCAATCGGCAGGAACAGACCGGCGATTACCCGCACATTCATGTGGCATAAGCGGACAGAAGGGAGACTGCCGTGCTTTCGATCGAAGAAATGTCGGACAGGTTCGAGATTCAGGACCTGATGGTGGGATATTGCTATGCCGTGGACAACAAGGACTTCGATGCCCTTGACGGCTATTTCACCGATGATGCCGTAATCGACTATAGCGAAATGGTCGGCGTGAAAGGTTCGCTGGCCGATATCAAGTCGTTCCTCGCAGCCAGTCTTGGGCCCGTGCCGATGTCGCAGCATGCGGTTTCGACCACGCAATACAGCTTTGACGGTGATCGCTGCGAAACGCGGTCGGTCTGCACAAACCCGATGGTCGTTCCCGGCGATGATGGGCAGCCCCAGACAATCTTCTTCGGCCTGTGGTACATCCACCAGTTCCGCCGCACCCAGAACGGCTGGCGCATTTCCGGCCTCTACGAAAAGAAATGCTACAACCACAACCTTCCCGAACACATCAAGGCAATGGCGCGATGAGTCCTGAGGCGCTCGCCGCCCAGACGATGGGCGACCCCGTCAATCCATGGGTGATGGAAACCGGCAGCATCTATCTGTGGAGTGCGCTGCTTCTGGCGGCCGCGGCGCTTGCGGTGAAGAACCGCCGCATCCCGCTTTTCGGTCTGATGCTGATCGCAGCCTCAAGCGGTTTCTGGCAGGAATTTTTCGGTGACTGGGGCGCCTATGTCGCATGGAACCCCCAATTCGCGCGCCTGCCATTCTGGGGCGAGATGGCCTATACGACGCCGGTGAAGCCGCTGTTCATGCCGTTCAGCTGGGGATGGTGGTTTGCCGTCTCGATTCCCTTGCTGACCTCGCTGGTGCTGTTCCTCAAGCGCAAATTCCCTGCTCGATCGGCCTATGCGCTATCGTTCATGACCGCGTTTCCGCTCTTCCTTGCCTATCAGATCTATGTCGAGGGCAGTTCAGTCGCCAACGGCTGGTGGACCTATGATTCGGTGGTGGGACCAGCGCTGGAAAGCGAACAGGGACGGTTGCCGCTCGTTTTCCCCCTGCTCATCGGTCTGTGGGCTGGCTGGTTCGTCGGGATGCTTGCCGATCGCGATCAACAAGGATTCATGGCGCATGAGGTTCGCCTTGGCGCAGCGACCAAGCCCGCCGGCCTCGGCCGGGAATGGGCTCGGCTGTGGGGCATGGTATTGCTTTTTCAGGTGACTTTCCTAGCGATCAATATCGCCCCCGCCGTGATCGCACGCATGGCGTTCGGTGGCCCCAGTGCACTTGTGCCCTGATCCGCATAAAAGTGAGATTGCAACGAGGTGACCTGGTTAAATCGTTTGCTGGCAATACTGGTGCTGCTTCTGGGCATCAGTCTGATCTGGATCGGCGCACAACTTCTGCTGGCGGGCGGTTCGCCATATTATGTGGCTGGCAGTCTGGCATTCATTGCCGTCGCCGGATTGCTTTGGCGTCAATCGGCAAGAGCGCTTTATGTCTATGCCGCCATATGGACCCTTTCGCTGGCATGGTCGGTTTGGGAAGCGGGCTTCGCCTTCTGGCCACTGCTGGGCCGGATGGGCTTGCTTACGGTCATCGGCATCTGGCTGCTTACCCCATGGGTGCGGCGATCGCTGGGCGTCGTCCCCGTCACGCGGATCAGCGGCGGACTGTTGGGCGTAGCGCTTCTGGGTCTGCTTGCGGGGCTTTCGTGGACTTTCTGGAACGACCGTATCACCGGCGGCACCGATCTTGCCGGTCTGGCCGGAGCGCCCGCATCTGCGCGCGACGGCGAATGGCATCATTACGGGAATCTGCAGGCAGGACGCCGCTTTTCGCCCCTTGACCAGATCACCCCTGCCAATGTCGGTGCGCTGCAAGAGGTGTGGCGCTATTCGACCGGGCGAGAACCGAACGGTCAGCCCGCGCCTTTTCAGGCAACCCCGCTGATGGTTGACGACCGGCTGTATGTCTGCACCGGCTATAATGACGTCATCGCCCTCGATCCCGAAAGCGGTAAGCAGATCTGGCGCTTTGAAGCCCATGCCGACGCGACCGGGGTTTTCGGCCAGACATGCAGGGGCGTCACTTACTTCGCGGCGCCCGATGCGGCAGCCGGCGAAAGCTGTGCCGCGCGGATCTACACCGCGACTATCGACAGCCGCCTGATCGCCCTCGACGCGCAGACAGGGCAGCCCTGCACCGATTTTGGCAAAGAAGGTGAAGTCGATCTGCTACGCGGCATGAGCAAGGCCCCGCCGGGCTACTACCACGTTTCCTCACCGCCCACGCTCGTTTCGGGGAAGCTGGTGATCGGCGGTTGGGTCACCGACGGCCAGATGGTCGGCGAGCCTTCAGGCGTGATCCGCGCCTATGATGCCATCACCGGAAAGCTGGCATGGGCATGGGACATGGGCGCCCCCGACCGGATGGGCGAGCCTGCGCCGGGCGAGACCTATACCCCAGGTACGCCCAACAGCTGGAGCGTGATGAGCGCCGATGAAGAGCTGGGCATGGTCTATGTACCGATGGGCAATGCCACCCCGGATTATACGGGGCTGCACCGCACGCCGGAAATGGAGAGATACTCGACCAGCGTAGTTGCGCTGGATGCTGAAACCGGCCGGCCGCGCTGGCATTTCCAGACGGCCCATCACGATATCTGGGACTACGATGTCGGATCACAGCCTGTCCTGTTCGATCTGCCCGACGGCCGCCCCGCCCTGCTGCAGCCGACGAAGCGGGGCGAGCTGTTCATGCTAGACCGCCGCACGGGAGAGCCCATCGCCGAGGTTGCCGAATTGCCGGTGACGCCTTCGAAGGCAGATGGCGACCGCGCGTCGCCCACGCAGCCGTTCTCGGTCGGCCTGCCCAGTTTCGAAGGGCCGCGGCCAAGCGAGCGCAGCATGTGGGGCATGGCGCTGGTAGATCAGGCATGGTGTCGCCTGAAGTTCCGGCAGGCGCGTTTCGACGGGCACATGACTCCGATCGAGACCGACCGCGCGTCGATCATCTGGCCGGGCTCTCTGGGCGGCAACAACTGGGGCAGCATCGCTGTCGATCCGGTGCGGGGCATCGCATTCGTGAATTCGTCGCATGTCCTGAACTACAACCGCCTGATACCGCGCGAAGAAGCCGACAGGATCGGCCTGAAGCCCGTTGCGGTCCCAAGTTACGAAAACGTTGCAGGGCCCGTGGCACAAACGGGGACACCCTATGCAGCCTCGGTTGCGCCGTTCCTGTCCCTGCTCGTCGCGCCCTGTACAGAGCCGCCCTACGGGCTCGTCAGCGCTGTCGACCTCGTTTCGGGCAAGCTGCTTTGGCAAAAGCCGTTCGGCACGGCGCGCGATAGCGGCCCGCTGATGATGCCGCTTGGCATACCGATCCCGATGGGCGTGCCCAATATCGGCGGCGGCGTGGTCACGGGCAGCGGACTGGCCTTCATCGGTGCCACGCAGGAACACATGATCCGCGCCTATGAACTTCGGTCGGGCAAGGAGCTTTGGCATGGACGACTACCGGCGGGCGGCAATGCCACGCCCATGACCTACTGGTCCGACCGGTCCGGTCGGCAATTCGTTGTGATCGCCGCCGGCGGACATGGCGGCATATTGTCGGGATATAGCAACGAGCTGATTGCCTATGCGTTGCCGCAGGGCACTCGGGTACAGGGGGAGAAAAAATGAGCATTGTCGCAGTCGTTACCGGAGCAACAAGGGGCCTTGGCCGGGGTATCGCCCGCGAGTTCGGAGCCGATGGCGCTACCGTGGTGGTGACGGGCCGGAACGAGGCGGATCTGGCGGCGGTGTCCGGCGAAATCGCGGACCGCGGCGGCAAGCCGATTGCCATCGCATGCGACCATGCCGACGACGCATCGGTCGCCAGTGCCTTCGCCCGGATCGAGCACGAAGCAGGCCGGATCGAAATATTGGTCAACAATGCCGCGGCGGTGCATGCGATGGACCTGATCGCGCCCGGTCCGTTCTGGGAAAAGCCTTTGCACCTTGTCGATATGATCGATGTCGGCCTGCGCTCCAACTATGTCGCTTCGTGGCATGCGGCACCGATGATGGCCAAGGCGGGCAAGGGCCTGATCGCGAGCATTTCATTTTATGGCGCGGTGTCCTATTTCCACGGGGCCGCCTATGGCGCGGCCAAGGCCGGAACCGACAAGATGATGGCCGACATGGCAGTGGACCTTGCCCCGCACGGCGTGGCCGCAATTTCCTATTGGCCGGGCTTCATCCTGACCGATGCGGTGAAAGCCATGCCTGCCGACATGCTGCCCCCCGACATGCGCGAAAGCCTTCCCCAATGGGAGACGCCCGAATTCGCCGCGCGCGTACTGCAAGCCCTGTACGCCGACCCCAGGATAATGTCCTTCACCGGGCAGGCGCTGATCGGGGCCGAAATGGGCGCGCGTTACGGAGTCAGCGATCTCGACGGGAAGCAGCCGATTTCCTATCGCGAAACGATGGGCGCGCCGCACATGCCCTTTACCCGCGTTGGCGGATAGCAGGCATGATCGAAGCGGTCCTCGTCGTACTGACCAAGGCGCGTCCGGGGCGCGAGGCTGACCTCGACGACTGGTACACCAACATCCACATCCGCGATGCACTGCGATTCCGCGGCTCTGTCACCGCGCAGCGTTTTAGCCGCAGTCCGCATCAGCCGATGGACATCCCGCCGGAATATGACTGGCAGTATTTCGCCCTTTACGATGTATTCGATCCCGAACGTTTCTCGCGCGAGCATTGGGAGAATGCGCTGACCAGCCGCATGATGGTCACCACCGCCATCGATGACAGCGTGCTTGAGGATTATCACTATTATCCGCTGGCATTCCGGAACAACGACCCCGAAATCGAACATTCGGGCGGCGTCGTGTTCGAACAGTTCAATGCCGCACCGGGCAAGGACGCCGAATTGCACGAATGGTATGCCGACAGCTATCTGCCTGCCGCCGTGCGCCGTCCGGGCGTTCACAGCGCAGCCCTGCTGGCGTTTCGCAGCCATGGACAGATGATCCCCACCACGCCGCGATATCGTTATGTCGGCATCTACAAGGTCAATTCCTCCGACAGCTGGCAGGTTGGAAAGACGCGCCGGAACTTGCGCTGTCAGACCTCGTCGAACGCGACGACCTGCTGGTCACGCATTGGGACAGGCTGACCGGCAGGTTGACGAAGGACGATGTCCAGCACCCCACCGCCCAAGGCCTTGCGGACGAGGAACAGGCCCGTGCGCGCATGGGCGACGATGTGCTGACGGGCGGCGCGGAGAAGCTCGGCTCGGCCTGACGGCGCTCTGCTACCAACGGCGGCGCATCTGCACGGAACGGCGGCGCGCGCGCAGGGCCTCTTGCCTTTCCGCTGGCGAAATCCGTATCGTCTCCGGAGGCAGCCGCGCATCAAGCTTGTCGAGGGGAACGACGGTCAGGCTCGGCTCCGGCCCACTGCTCGCCCCGCTCCAGCGCAGCATGATCGAGCCTTCCGAATAACCGCCCGGGTCCAGCCAGTTGGCGATGCCCGGATCATCCAAGGCGATCACTGCGCGAAACCTGCCATCGGCATCGATGCTCGCCTGCCCGCCATTCAGGCTCGACTGACGGTTCATCCAATCGATCGTGTTCCAGCGCATGTCGTTCAATTGCACGTTCCAGTAGCGCACCGCATCGGGCAATGCGCTTTCCAGCAACAGGGCGCTACCAGGTTCTAGCCGGAACAGGCCCTGGTAATAATGCTGCCCCTCAACGCCGCCGCGTCCCGCCCAGTCGTCATGTTCGACCGCGTTCCACAAACCCTTTTGTTGTTGCGCAGCAATAAAGCCCAGGGACATGGTCCCGATCCGCTTGGGATACCCGCATAGCGCCATCAGCCGCTCGCCGATTTCCCTTTGCGTCCACCGACGGGGAGAATGGGCGATGTCGGTCCGTTCAATGGCAATTCGCGCTTCCCTTTCCGCACCCCAGTCATAGCTGGCCTGACGGAGGGAGAGCGATCGAGCCGAGCGATCGAGATGACGCCAGTCGCCGCTCCAGCCCGCAGGCCGTTCATGGCTCAACATCAGGGAAAAGCGCCCTTCCCCATCCACCGCAAGATCGTCGAAATCGACCGTCCCCAGCGATGGCCCCAACGCATCCATCACGCCTAGGCCGCCTGCCGTGATATCCATCTGCACGAAAAGGCTTTCACCGCGCTCGCCCGTTAGCAGGTAGCTGCCATCGCCATCGATGGAGGCCGCCGCGTAAATGAAATCGGGATTGGTGCCGACAAGGTTGAAATGGGTGCCGACCGCCGGAACGAAATCGGGATTGTCGCGATTCGCAAAGGCGGTCAACCAACCCGAAGCGAGCGCCATGAAAAGCATGCGCTCCGCTTCGGCGACATCAGCCGGATTAGCCTTGGCCGGAAGCATGGCAAGCACGTCCTCTACCGAGGAAAGCTGCGCCAGATAATCGGCCCAGCGGCTCACAGATATGGCCTGTAGGCAGAAATGTAATCGGCATAAACGCCCTCGACCTGCTCGCGCGTCAGGCCATAGTCCGCCAGCTCATAGCGGTGCTGCCCGTGCTTGTCCGCAGGATGCTCACGCCACCAGCGCGATACCGCTTCCTCGGTCCTGCCCGTGAAATCGATATCGGCATGGTCATAGACCTTGCGTACCGCCTCAACCGGGTCGGCGATGAGGTCGCGAAAGGCAAGGTCTAGAACCTCCACCTGCGGATTGACCTCACGCCATGCAAGCGCTGCAGCCTGCCCGTCGTGCCACAGGTGCAGCAATTCCTGCCCCAGTTCGTCACGGTCGATCTGGTCGAAAGATACGCATCGGATCACTTCAATCAGGCGCGAGATCGACGCCATGACCGTAACCGGATCACGATGCGGCTGCACCAGCACCGCGTCCGGATAGACAGAAAGCAGTTCGGCAAGGTGGTGCGCATGTTCCTGCACCTTCAACACCCAGCGCTTGCGCGGGTTCTTCCATGCCAGATGCTGCAGCCACATCTTGTGCACGCCATAGCCGAAACGCGTATCCGCCTTGCGATACCAGTCGTAATAGGACGGCAAGCGGAACAGCATTGTCGGGTTGATCCCCTGAAACGCAGTCTCAAGGATCATGCCGCATTCCTGCGGTATGCGCGATCCGATCGGATGCGCCTTCAGCACATCAGCCCAGGCGCCGGTGAAATTCTCCCGCACATAGGCGTCGAACCCGTCCGCGCGCGCATCGGTATCGAAGGTCGCGGCATCGGGCGGCGGCGATGGCGCGGCAACCTCCCATTGCAACGGAGTGCGGATCTGCGGGTCCGCCCCGATCAGCGCGTGAAGGATCGACGTTCCGCAGCGCGGAAGGCCCAGAATGAAAACCGGGCACACAATCTCGACATCGGCGATCTCCGGATGCGCCCTGCGGTCAGCCGCAATGGCGGCAAGGCGCGCCAGATTGTCGCGAAACTGCGCAAGGGCTCGCTGATGACCGGCCTCGGAAAGTCCGCTTTCCTCGCTAAGGGCCGTCAGTGCTGCGGAAAGGCCGGGCATGACACCGGCGGCCATGTCCGCGTCCAGTCCCGCCTCGTCGATCAATTGCTGCGGCGTCGGATCACCCATTCGCACGTTCCTCTCTTTGTCTTTTCTCGTTTCACGCCAAGTTAGGCGCGCAAAAAAAGCGCCAACCTGTCAACGGGTAGGACAGAGGCTGGCACCCAGGCGCGACACATCCCTGATCGACGGGAGAGAAAATGAATCGCGCGCTTGCCATGATGGACGAGATGTCATTCGATTACATCGTGGTCGGTGCCGGCTCGTCGGGCTGCGTCCTTGCCAACAGGCTGAGCGCGAACCCTGCCAACAGGGTGCTGCTCATCGAATGCGGCCCAGATGACAAGAGCCCGCTGATCCGCATGCCGCGCGGTGTGGGCAAATTGCTCGATCCGGCCAATCCACACGTCTTCGCCTATGGCGTCACTCCGGCTGGCAACCAGCCCGAGGAAACATGGCTGAAGGGGCGCGGCATAGGCGGTTCCAGTTCGGTAAACGGCATGGTCTACATGCGCGGCGCACCGCAGGATTATGACGACTGGAAAAGGGCCGGTTGCGACGGGTGGGGCTGGGACCGCATGGGCCCGCATTTCGTCGCGCTGGAGGACCACGCGCTGGGCGCGGCCGCGTGGCGCGGCACGGGCGGACCATTGCGCATTTCGATGGCAAGGCACGGCAATCCGGTTACCGATGCGATGTTGCGCGCGGGCGCCGAAATGGGCGTTCCGACCGTCAGCGATGTGAACGCGGTTGACGTCGTCGCGGACCAGGGCATGGGATATCAGGCCACCACCACGTGGAAGGGAGAGCGCTTCTCTGCCGGGAGGGCTTTCCTCGACCCGGCTTGCAAACGGCCCAACCTTTATATCCTGACCGGCAAATCCGCCGAAAGGATTGCCTTCGAAGGCACCCGCGCCGTGGGTATCGTGGTCGAAGGCAGGACCATCGGCTGCGAGGGCGAAATCATCCTGTCTGCCGGAGCGGTCGAATCGCCCCGCTTGCTGGAGCTTTCCGGCATCGGCGATGCGCAGCGGCTGAAGTCTCTGGGCATCACGGTCACGGCGCATAGCCCGCTGGTGGGGGAGAACCTGCGCGAGCATCGCTATGTCGCGATCGACTGGCGCATCCGTGGCCACAGTTCCAACCAGAAGCTGAGCGGAGTCGGGCTGATATCCTCTGTCCTGCAATATCTGTTGCTGCGCCGGGGAGCGATGACCGACGCCGCGCATGAGGTCGGCGGGTTCATCAAGACTGCGCCGGACCTCGACCGTCCCGATGCGCAGATCGGTTCGATGATGGTCACCATGAAGCAGGATGCGCGCGGCAGGGTCGTGCTGGACAATTTTCCCGGCATGCGCCTGCTGGGCTATTTCACCCGGCCCGAGAGCCGCGGATCGACGCATATCCGGTCCGCCGATCCCGCTACCCCGCCGCAAATGGATGCCAATCATTTCAGCAAACAGCTGGACCGCGACAGGGCGCTGGCCCTGTTCAAATGGATTCGCCGTTTCGGCGGCCAGCACGCGCTGTCGCCATGGATCGTCGAGGAGGTCGGCCCTGCGGCGAAGATCCATTCGGACGACGATATCCTCGCCAACCTGCTCCAGCTTGGCGGGACGTCTTTCCATATCGCCGGCACGGCGGCGATGGGCGTCGAAGCAGAGAGCGTGCTCGATCCGCAATTGCGCGTGCGAGGCGTGACCGGCCTGCGCGTGTGCGACACCTCGATCATGCCCACGCTGGTCTCGGGCAATACCAATGCACCGGCGATGGCCATCGCCATGAACGCCGCAGACATGATTCTCGGCAGGGACACAAACCCATGAACACAGCTTTTACCGATATTTCAAAGCTCTATGTCGATGGAAGCTGGCACGCGCCAGAGGCCGGCACCGAGCCTGTCATCAATCCCGCCACCGAAGAAATCCTCGCCCATGCGCCCGTCGCGTCGGCACAACAGGTCGAACTGGCCATTGCCGCCGCCCGCGAAGCCTTTGACCACGGCCCGTGGCCCAACATGTCGATGGACGAGCGCGCCGACTTGATCGAGAAGATGGCGCGCGCGCTCCGGTCAAGACAGGGCCGCATTGCCGAGCTGATCATAGCCGAAGTCGGCTGTGCCGCAGGCGTGACCCAGCTGATGCAGGTCGACAATCCGCTGCGATTGCTCGAAGCCGCGATCGGCCATGCCCGGCGCGACCGCCCCGAACGGCTGCCCATCGATATCACACCCAATCCTTTCGCCCCCGATGGTCCACGCTCGATCGGCGGAACAACGGTGGTGCGCGAGCCGATCGGCGTCGTTTCCGCTATAACCGGCTATAATTTTCCGTTCCTGCTCAATCTTGCGAAGATCGGCCCTGCCCTGCTCGCCGGTTGCACACTGGTGCTGAAGCCATCGCCGTTCACACCTTTTTCGGCGTTGCTCTTCGGCGAGGTGGCGGACGAGATCGGCCTGCCGCCGGGCGTGCTCAACATCGTGACCGGCGGGATCGAGGAAGGCCGGTTGCTTTGCACTGACGAGCGGATCGACATGGTGACCTTTACCGGATCGGAAGGCGTCGGCGCCCAGATCATGGGGCAGGCCGCGCCCACTCTCAAGAAGGTCCATCTGGAACTGGGCGGCAAATCGGCGCTGATCGTGCGCGAGGATGCCGATGTCGAGCGCGCCGCCGCCATGGCCGCGACGCTTATTTCGATCAACGCCGGTCAGGGCTGCGCCATTCCCACACGTTTCCTTGTGCACGAAAGCTTGCGTCCGGCTTTCGCCGCCACCGCGGCTGCCGTCGCCGCGCAGATCAGCATCGGTAATCCGGCCGACCCTTCGATCCGCATGGGCCCGCTGATCCGCGAAAGCCAGCGCAGCAAGGTGGAGCATTTCATCGGGCTGGGACAGTCCGCCGGTGCGACCCTTGTGTGTGGCGGAGGGCGTCCTGCCGGTCTCGACAAGGGGTTCTTCACCGAAGTGACCCTGTTCGACGACGTGACCAACGACATGGCCATCGCGCAGGACGAGATTTTCGGACCGGTCGGCTGCATCATCGGCTTCTCCTCGGACGAGGAGGCCATCCGCATAGCCAACGAGTCCCGCTATGGCCTGAATGGCGCGGTCGAAACAGCCGATGCCGCAAAGGGATACGAGATGGCCTTGCAAATCAGGGCCGGCAGCGTGTCACTGAACGGCGGGACGGGCACGATGAGCGACGCCCCCATCGGCGGATACAAGCGATCCGGCATCGGGCGCGAATATGGTCCCGGCTGGCTGCGCGAATATCAGCACGAAAAATCGATTTTCTATCCGATCGGCCGATAACGCGATCGAACGGAGAAAGCGCCATGCAAGATACAGTCATCGTGACACTGGAATTGGCCTTGAAGCCCGAACTTGTCGAGGATTTCTGCGAGCAGATCCCCGAAGCTCTGAAGGAAACGAGGGCGTTTCCGGGCTTTGTCGATATCAGCATTCGCCACAATGCCGACGATCCCAATCGCGTCATCTTTATCGAGGAATGGGCGTCGCGGGCCGACCATGAAGCCTATGTCGCATTTCGGACCCAAAGCGGCGTGATGGACCAGATGGCAGCCATGCTGACCAGCCCGCCACGGACGGAATATTGGGACCGGAACATCTTGTGATCCGGTCGTGGCCGTGAAATTGGGGGAAAGGCAGAAAACATGAACATCAATTGCGGGATCGATACCGGGCTCAGCGCCCAGGACGAACGCTCGATCAGTGCTGTCCTGATCGCCTATGCAAGCGCCATAGACTTGCGGGACTGGGACTTGTTCCGCAGCTGCTTCATCGCCGATTGCCAAGCCGATTACGGCGACTTTGGCAACTGGCAGAATATCGCCGACTTTACCGATTACATGCGGGAAGCCCATGCGCGGCTGGGCCCGACGCTGCACCGGATCAGCAATATCAAGCTTACCCATGCCCAAGGCGGTGCCAATGCAACCAGCTATGTCGATGCGCTGCTGAGCCCGGAAAACAAGCAGGGTCCGATGCAACGCGGGATCGGCTCATACGATGACTTCATTGTCCGGACGAGCGATGGCTGGAAGATTGCGCGGCGCACTTTCACGGCGTTAATCATCGGATCGGAGAGGGATTAGGCATAATGCTGGATGGAAAAGTCGCTGTAGTGACAGGTGCCTCTGCGGGAATTGGGGCCGCGACGGCTCATATTCTCGCATCGGCTGGAGCGCGGGTTCTGCTGGTGGCGCGGCGGCAGGACCGGCTGAAAGCGTTGCAGCAGGAAATCGGGGAGGCTGCGCAATTCATGGCGCTCGACCTGTCCGATCCGTCGTCCGCGAGCGCGTTGCTGGACCATGCGCTGGCAGCGTTCGGCAAGGTCGACATCCTCGTAAACAATGCGGGGATCTTGCGCACCAGTCACCACGATGATTTCGATCTGGACGAATTCGACCAAATGATCGCGGTGAACTATTCGGCCGTCGTCCGTGCCAGCATACTGTTCGCCCGCCATATGAAGGCGCAGGGAACAGGCCAGATCGTGAACGTGTCGAGCATCGGCGCCGGCATCGCCGCAGCCGGTACCGGCATATACGGCGGGCTGAAACTGGCGCTGGAGCGCTTTACCGAGGTGCTGCGGGTCGAGCTTGCCGGGTCCGGTGTCCGGGTCGGGCTGGTCTCGCCCGGTACGACTTCGACCGAGATCTTCGAAGACATAAAGTCCAGGGGCCAGCCCGGCTGGGACGAATTTCTACCGGCAATGCAGGCCGAGGATATTGCCCGCGCGATCCGGTTTATGTGCGAGCAGACGGGCAACGCCAATGCAGCGCGCATGCACATCTATGCCACGTCGGAAGCCTTCTGACGCGCAGCTTCACTCAAGTCGCGCATAGGCAGACATGTCGAAGGGCTTGAAAGCCTCGCCTGCCTTGGCCTTTACCACCCATTGCGGGTCCATCAGCAAGGCCCGACCAATCGCCACCAGGTCGAATTCGCCTGCTTCGAACCGGCGGACAACCTCGTCCAGATTGTCGAGAACGCTGGTCTGCTGCGTGAAACTGGCTGCCAGTTCCTTGTCGAAGCCGATGCCGCCGACCGTCATGGTCGGGCGGCCGGACAAGCGGCGTATCCAACCCGCGAGGCCCATGTCGGAACCGGCGAACGCCGGGCGGGAGAAAACCCGGGTGCTGACATCGAAAATATCGACCCCGGCTTCGGCCAGGGCGTTAACGATGACACCAAGGCCTTCGGGCCTATCGGCAAGATGCGCATCGTAATCCTGCAGTTTCCACTGCGATATGCGGAAGAAGATCGGCATGTCGGGACCAACGGCTTCCCGCACCGCCTCGACGACCTTGACAGGGAAACGCGTTCGACGAGCGACGTCGCCGCCCCATTCGTCATTGCGGCTGTTCATCTGCTCCCACATGAAGCTGTCGAGCAGATAGCCATGCGCGCCATGCAGCGCGATCCCGTCAAAACCCACTTCCTTGGAATTGGCCGCACTACGTGCGAAGGCAGCCGCGACATCGGCGATATCGCCCTCATCCATGTTCCCCGGATGGAGCGAGCGCACTTCGGGATGGGGCGGACTCGCGTCCTTGCGCACCGCGCCCATGTGCCACAATTGCGGCACGATCCGGCCACCGGCCTCGTGCACACGGTCAACGACATTGCGCCAGCCCTGCAGGGCGGCGTCGCCATGCAGGACAGGAATGTCCTTTTCGCCCATGCTGCCCTCACCGATGGCCGAAGGATGATCGATTCCGACCCCTTCGGTTACGATCAACCCGACGTCGCTGGCCGCGCGGCGCGCGTAATATTCGGCGACTTTTTCACCGGGAATGCCATCGGGACTGAATTGCCGCGTCATGGGCGACATTACGAAGCGATTGCGCAGTTCCAGCGACCTGCAGGAGAATGGTGAAAATAGCGGATTCAATTCGGCACGCATCGCTCGCCCCCTTTACTGAAGGCCACCGTCGCCGAGACCAAGGTATATCTGCCCTGTCAACCGATAGGGAGGTTCGATAAGGAGGCAGAGGAATGCGCTCCGGCCCTCCTCAGGCTCTCCCCTCAGGCGTCGACCACTGCCAATGCGGATTGCGGGCAGGCATCGGCCCCTTCGCGCGCCTTGTCCTCCAGACCCTCTGGCACGATCTCGTCATCGACATAGACGATGCCATGCTCGTCGAGTTTGTACACTTCCGGGCAGATTTCCGCGCAGACGCCATAGCCGCAGCATGCAGGCTTGTTGATCACGACCTTGAGCTTACCGTTTCCAGACATCGACCTCTCCAAACTCCTCGATTTGTCTTTCAGGCCCTTTTACATATTGAACAGATATTATTCAATGTGTATAAAACGAATCAATCAGAAAATGTTCACTACGGAGAGAATGCTGCGATGCTCCAGAAATCAAAGCTCGTGTTGCGCGACGGAACCTCGCTCGACGATCTGATCATTCGTGAGAGCAACGAGGTTTCGCTCCGCGTTATGACCGACGAAGAGCTCTACAAGCTTGAGATGGAAAAAATCTTCGCCAAGACCTGGCTTTTGCTGGGTCACGAAAGCGAAATTCCCGAAGTCGGCGATTTCATCGTTCGCGACATGGCCGAAGACAACGTCATCGTGGCCCGCGGACAAGACGGGGACGTTCATGTTTCCCTGAATGTCTGTCCGCACCGCGGGATGCGCGTTTGCCTTGGCGAAGCGGGCAACAAGCGCGTCCACCAGTGCATCTATCACGGCTGGGCCTTCCGCCCGAACGGCGATTTCATCGGTGCGCCGGTGGAACGCGAGAAGATGCATGGCAATGACGTCGACAAGAAGACGCTGGGTCTGAAGAAGGCCAGGGTGCATCTTTACGGCGGACTGATTTTCGCCACCTGGAATGTCGACGGACCTTCGTTCGACGAGTATCTGGGCGACATCAAATATTACATGGACCAGCTGTTTTGCCGCACCAATCGCGGCCTCGAACTGCTCGGCCCGCCGCAGCGTTTCACCCTGCCCTGCAACTGGAAAGTTCCCGGCGAACAATCGGGTTCGGACGGTTTCCACACACTGACCCTGCACCGCTCGCTGATGGAAGGCGGGGTCATGGGCGGCACGGCCGAGTCGATCTATGATCAGGCGCCCGGCATGTATGGCGTCGATGTCTCCTGCGAGCAGGGCCATTCGCTGCGCTGTCTGGAGGCGGAAAAGACCTTCAAGATGTTCGCGGACGTGCCGTTCGAAGGCAAGTCCACGCGCGAGCGTCTGGAATTGCTCGCCCCGCCGGGCATCACCAAGGAAATGATCCCCGAACTGTTCGAGAACCTGACCGAGGATCAGGTTGCCCAGCTGGCCACCATTCCGCCGCAGGTCGGCGGCATGTTCCCGAACATCCTGATCGCCTTCATTTTCGCGCCTCGCACGGACGGCGGATCGTCGGGCGCGCTTTCGCTGCATGCCTATGTGCCCAAGGGTCCGGACAAGGTGGAATTCGTGAATTATCTGTTCGCGGAGAAGGATGCGCCCGAACAGATGAAGCGCGACATGCTGCAGAACTCGATCTGGAATACCGGCACCTCCGGCGTGATCGAACAGGATGATGCCGACGTCTGGCCTGTGATCATGAAGAATGCGCGCGGCGCGGTCAGCAAGGACATGACGCTCAAGTATCAGGCCCTTCACGGCCACGAACGGCCCGAAGGCTGGGTTGGCGAAGGCCTGCTTTATCCCGGCTTCACCAAGGATGACACGCAGTGGAACTGGTGGCTGGCCTATTACGACCTGATGGACGCGGTTTGAGCGGGGGAGATCAAGACATGACTTGGATTACCAAATCGACCGCCGCCCCCGATTCCACCACGATCCTGCGCGGCCTCGTCTCCAAGAAGCGCGTGCCGCTGGGTTCGGACATCTATAATCGGCTCCTAGGGACGCTTTTTGACGAAGCAGCCGCTCTCGACGAGCGCCGGATCGATGACTGGATCGCGATGCTTGCGCAGGACATCATCTATCAGGCACCAATCCGCCTTACGCGTACCGGCCCGAACCGCGACCGTGACGTGATGCGCACGATGTTCCATTTCGACGAGAATTACGATTCGCTGGTGATGCGTTCAGGTCGCTTGCAGAAAAGCGCATGGGCCGAAGATCCGCCTTCGCGTTGTCGCCGTTTCGTGACCAATGTCCGGGTGGGCGAGCGCGATACGCCGGGCGAATATGAAGTCGTCAGCTATCTCTTTCTCGAACGCAGCCGGGGCGATAGTCCTGAAAACGAAAATACCACCGCCGAACGCCGCGATGTCTGGCGCGAAGTGGACGGTGAATACAGGCTGGCCCGGCGCGAGATCATCGTCGATCAGTCGGTGCTCGGCATGTCCAATTTCGCGGTGTTCCTGTAATTGCATGAGCACGTCTGCAACATCTACTGTAGTGGTCGTCGGTAGCGGCCTTGCGGGCTTCGGGGTGCTGCGCGAATTGCGCAGGCTCTCGCCCGAGGCCCGGCTCGTCATGGTGACGCTGGAGGACGGGCATTTCTATTCCAAGCCCGCCCTTTCCACGGCGCTCGCCAAGGGCAAGACAAGCGAAACGCTGGTCACTACCCCGGCCGAAAAGATGATCGCCAATCTCAAGCTCGATGCTCGCATCGGACGCGAGGCAGAAGCCATCGACCGGGCCGGCAAGGCGCTTTTGACCACCGGCGGACCGATCCAGTACGATTCCCTGATACTGGCAACCGGCGCCGAGCCGGTTCGACCGCAGATAGGCGGTGATGCCGCGCATCGTGCAATTTCGGTGAACCAGCTCGAACATTACGATCGCTTTCGCAAGGAATTGCCAGATGGCGCGCGCGTCCTGATCATGGGCGCAGGTCTTGTCGGAACCGAATTCGCCAACGACCTGATCACCAACGGCTACCGGCCGATCGTCGTCGATATGCTGGATAATCCCCTCGCGCAGCTCGTCCCGCCCGCGGTGGGCGAGAAGGTGCGCGATACGCTGCAGGAAAAGGGTGTGGAGTGGCATCTAGGCCGCAAGGTCGACGCCATCGACTATCTCCAGCCCTCGCCCGGATATGTCGCCACACTTGATGACGGTACGCGGGTAGAGGCGGATGTCGTTCTGTCCGCCGTCGGGCTGCGCCCGAACGTCGAACTGGCCCGCGAAGCCGGGCTGGAAATCGGCCGCGGCATAAAGGTCAATGAATTCGGGCAAACGAGCGACCCCGACATATACGCGATCGGCGATTGCGCCGAATATCCCAACGGCCTTGCCGCCTATGTCACGCCGATCATGGCAGCGGCCCGCGGGATTGCGCCCAGCGCGTTGGGCACGCCGACCCAGATCAGATTCCCTCCCCTTTCGGTGCAAGTGAAGACGACCGTGTTCCCGATCAACCTGCTGCCGCCTGCGATGGCTTTGCGGGGCGAGTGGCGGCAGGTGGAAAGTGACGCAGAGGGCGACAAGCATCTGTTCGTCGATAGCGACAACAGGGTTCAGGGTTACGTCCTGACACAGGGAAAATGCGAACAACGCATGGAAATGGATAAATTGGTGGGGGAAATGGCATGAGCGGAATGCTCGAAGGTAAAGTGGCAATCGTAACGGGCGGGGCGAAGGGCCTTGGCCATGGCATTTCGCGTCGTCTGGCGCGCGAAGGCGCTTCGCTACTCATTACTGGGCGCGACGGTGCTGCGACCGAACGGGTGGCCGAAGAGATCCGCAAGGAATTCGGAACCGGTGCAGTCGGCATGTCCGCCGATATGGGCATCAAGGATGACGTGCTGGCCATGGTGCAGCGCGCGGTGGATGAATTCGGCGGCCTCGATATTCTGGTCAATAATGCCTCGTTATTGTCTGACGGTGTCCTGCTGGAGCACAAGACGGACGAGATGCTCAAGCGCACGCTGGAAATTGGCATCTGGGGTAACTGGTGGGCCATGCAGGCCGCCTTTCCGCACATGAAGGCACGCGGCGGCGGTTCGGTTATCAATTTCAGCTCCATCGACGCGCAGACCGGGGCGTGGCTCCACAGCGACTACAACATCAACAAGCTTGGCATCGTCGGGTTGACACGTAGTGCCGCGGTTGAATGGGGCCGCTTCAATATCCGCGTTAATGCCATCGCTCCGACCGGCCTTGGTCAGGTCTTCGCAAAGCTGGTCGACGAGGTTCCAGGCTTTCTTGAAAATGTCGTTGCGACCAATCCGCTCAAGCGCGCGGGCGACCCTGAAAATGACATTGGTCCGGTCGTCGCATTTCTTGCTTCGGACATGTCGCGCTTCGTCACAGGTGAAATGATCAATGTCGATGGCGGACAGAACCTGCCCGGCTATGTCAGCATCCCCCACAATCTCAAAGAACTTGAAAAGGGGGAAACGTGAAGTTCCAGCCTGAATTTGCCGCCTCTGCCGAGGTAGGAGACGATTTTGTTATGTCTCCCAGCGTCATAAAGATCCTGTCGGGAGCGCTGGATGCCATAGCCGAGCGCGGCGTCAGGCGCCTTTCGATGAGCGACATCATCGAAGCGAGCGGCGTCTCGCGCGGCACGCTTTATCGCTATTTCTCCAGCAAGGACGACGTACTTGCCGCAGTCGCAGAGTTTGTCTGCATCGGGTTCGAAAATGGCATTCGCGAAGCGGCGGAAGGCATCGATGACCCGATCGAACGGTTCCGGCAGGTGATGCAGTTCTATGCGCGCTACACCAATGAGAATTCCCCCGATCGCGTTTTCGAAGTCGAACCGCGGTTTCACCTGTCGTTCTTCCGCAGTAGGTTCGCCCGATACAAGCTGGCCGTCCATTCGGCGTTGGAACCTACCTTCAAATATATCGAGGCAAAGCTTGGCAAGACTATAAATGCCATAGCTTTCGTTGAAATACTTGTTCGCCTCCAGTTGAGCACCCTTCTGGTGCCAGCCGACGAGAACTGGTTGATGCTCTGGAATGAAAGCGCGGACAGCCTTGAAAAATGGCTACTCGACACCGCCGACCAGACTGTCTGAATAATCGAAAGGATGCATGAAATGGCTACTTTGGCAAAAGCACCTCTTGAGCAAGTTTGCGGATGGGCTGATAAATCCGTCGCAGACAAGCTTGTCGCCCGCGCGAAAGAACTTCGCCCGTTCCTGGCCGAGCAGGCGCCCGAAGGGGAAAAACGCCGCAGCCCGACGGAGGCGGTTGACCGAATGCTCAAGGAAGAAGGTTTCCTGCAACTGATCGTGCCGCAACGCCTCGGCGGCTTTGGCCTTTCGCCCACCGATTTCTCCCGCGTCCAGATGGAGATCGCCAAAGGCGACCCGGCAGTAAGCTGGGTCATGCAGATCATCAATGGCACTACCTGGGTCACCAGCCTTGCGCCGGACAGCGTGCAGGACGCTGTTTTTGCCGACGGACCGCAGCCGGTGTGCGGCGCGTATAACCCGCCCGGCAAGGCGCGCAAGGTTGACGGCGGCTGGATTATCAATGGCGCGTGGCCCTATATGTCGGGTTCGCGACAGGCGACTTGGACGCAACAGGGCGTCGTTCTCGAGGATTACGACGGCCCCGTCGTACCCGGCATCAACATGTGCTACATTCCGATGAGCGAATTCGAGATCAAGGATACTTGGTTCGTCAGCGGCATGCAGGGCACCGGTTCCGACACCGCGATTGCAAAAGACGTTTTCATTCCTGACAGCCAGATGGCTTTGATGAATGAACGCACCGGACAAATCGATCCCACCAAGAAACATTTCGGCGCGCCGTCGGACCTTGTTCCCGCAGTTCCGATGGTGCGGACCACCGGTCTTGCCCAGCTTATCGGCGCGGTCGAAGCCATGCTTGAGATCGTGACAGCGGAATCGGGCAAACCCGTCCTTACCACGACGATCGGACCGCGCACTGGATCGGGTGCATATATGCGCGATCTGGGTGAAGCTGCCGCATTGGTCGAAACTGCCAAGACCATCCTGTTCAGCCTTGCCGCAAAGCTCGATCGGGTCGGAATGGGTGAAGAGTTCACGGCTGAGGAAAAGGTTCGCCATCGTGCGATGGGCGGCCAGATCGTCGAATCGATCCACGCGGCCAGTGAATCGCTCATGTTCCAGGCCGGTTCGTCGGGCTTTTCGCTCGATAAGCCGATCAACCGTTACTGGCGCGACATTTCGATGGCGCTTCGGCACATCCAGAACATTCCCACGATCGGCTATGAAATTCAGGGCCGCGCCCTTGCCGGTGGCGATCCAATAGCACCTCCGGGCTCTTACTAAGGCGGGACAGGAAAGACCATCGCCCGGTCATAGGTCGGGCGATCGGTCGTCTGTTTGTTTAATCCGCGTCAGAGGATCCGGCAGGCATGCTCAAACCGCAATCGCGGATTACGAGGAAACAAGCTCGTCCTGTCACCATATCCTAGGGCGCAGATGAAATTCGCTTCCCAGCGGCCATCGGGAAAAAAAGCGCGGTTCAGCGCCTCTGCATCAAAGCCCGACATGGGCCCGCAATCCAATCCCAATCCTCGCGCCGCGACAATCATATACGCTCCCTGCAGCGGCACGTTGCGCGCCAGCAGATCGTCGACAACCGCGGTCTTTCCCGCAAAGGCCGACGCGAAATCGCGCGACGGAAACAGCTTGGGCATCTCCTCGTAAAATCGGGTATCCGCTGCGACAATGGCGGTGACCGGCGCGGAGCGAACCTTGGCGATGTTCCCCTCGTTCACGCAGGCCAGCAACCGCTCCTTCGCCTCTTCCGATGTAACGAAGACAAACCGCGCCGGGCAGGAATTGGCCGAGGTGGGGCCCCATTTCAGATGATCGTATAATTCATGCAGCAATGCAGAGGGCACGGGCCTGTCGGTATAGCTGTTGAAAGTGCGCGCCTCCGCAAAAATCGTGTCAAGTTCTGCTGCCATCATTTACCCCTCGTATTGATGCCATGGTTTTCCCACCAGTGCATCAGCGACTGGATCGTCGCCTCAAGCTCACGCGTGGCATCGGTCATCGAATATTCAACGCGGGGCGGCACCTCGGCATAGACTTTTCGCGTGATCAGCCCGTCCGCCTCAAGCTCGCGCAGCTGCTTGGTCAGCACATGCTGCGAAACACCGCGAATGGTTTTCTGCAATTCCCCGAAACGATGGGTGCGATGATACAGCAGCCACAATATCTCAAGCTTCCACTTGCCTGAAATCATCGTCAACGCGCGGCGAAGCGCCTCGTATTCTTCGGGACTGACATCCCGCCCGACAGCATTGGCATCAGACGTAGTCATGTAAAGGTGACTAACCCCATAAAAGTGATCCTACTTGTTGGGTTGAGGTGTAGGTTATAGTCCCGGCTTTGAAAACAACGGTCTGACCGGTCCCTGCTGCGCAAGCGGATCGCGTCGCCAGAAATTGGGAGCCAGTAATGCAGCCAGTGATGCCCGAACCCGTCATTCCGGAGCATGTGCCTGCCGCGCTTGTGAAGAATTTCCCCTATATTTTCGGCATGACCACGCGCGAGGAACCGCATCGCACGTGGGCGCCCCGGATCCACGCCGAAGAGCCCGACATCTTCTTCGCACCCCACGCCTATCCCGGTGGAACGCCGGCGTGGGTGGTGCGGCGCATGGACCATCTTCGCGAGGTCTATTTCGATACCGACACCTTCTCCAGCAAGGATTTCTCTCCCTTCGCCAAGCTGATTGGCGAAAGCTGGATCAACACGCCGGTGGAAATCGATCCGCCGAACCACGCCAAGTATCGCAAGATGGCCAACCCGCTGTTCACCCCCAAGGCGGTATCCGCGCTCGATGACAAGATCCGGCAATACGCGGTGGATTACGTCGAAGCCTTTCGCCAGCGGGGCGAATGCGAATTCATGGCGGAGTTCGCGTTTGAATTCCCGATCAAGGTTTTCCTCCAACTGATGGATTTCCCGCTCGATCACACGCGGCGTTTCCTTGAATGGGAGTACGACCTGCTCCACGCTTCCGATCTGGGAAAGATCGCCGCGGCGACCCGCAAAGTCGTCGATTTCCTGCGCGAGCAGATAGAGGACCGACGCAAATCGCCTCGCGACGACATCATCAGCTATGCCCTTGCGGTCGACGTGGATGGCGCAAAGCTCAACAATGACGAGCTGGTCGGATTTTCCTTCAACCTGTTTGTCGGCGGGCTGGATACCGTCTCCACCAACATGGGCCTGCAATTCGCGCATCTCGCGCGCGAGCACGACGATCAGGAATTCCTCCGCCGCAATCCAGAGGAAATCCCGCATGCCATCGACGAACTGATGCGCGCCTATGCCGCGGTGACCACGTTCCGCACCTGCACCCGCGAAACCGAATTCCACGGAGTAAGGATGATGCCCGGCGATAAAGTGATGATGAGCACCACGCTGGCCGGGCGCGATCCGGCAGAGTTCGACAACCCCGACAAAGTCGATTTCGGGCGCAGGCCGCGTCATGTTTCCTTCGGCTATGGCCCGCACACCTGCATCGGCATGCATCTGGCGAAGCGCGAGATGCGGATCGCGCTCGAGGAGTTTCTCGGCCGCATCCCGCAGTTCAGTATCAAGCCTGGCCACCAGCTTGAATATCATCTGGGCATGATCCAGCCCGTCACCCTGCCGCTCGTCTGGAACGTGCGATGAGCGACGGGGAGTTCGCAGGCAAGGTCGTGCTCGTCACCGGCGCGGCATCGGGCCTTGGCCGCGCCGCCAGCATTCGGTTCGCCAGCGAAGGCGGAAGGGTATGCCTTGTCGACATCAATGCCGACGGGCTGGCGGAAACCGCGCGGCGGATAGAGGAAGCCGGAGGCGAATGCGCCAGCATGGCGGGCGATCTGGGCAATCCGGCGGTTTGCGCGCAGGCCGTCGCGACAGCGGTCGATGCCTTCGGCCGCCTCGACGTCTTGTGCAATGTCGCAGGTATCCTGCGCTTTCACGCGCTGGAGGATGTCACGACTCAAGACTGGAACAAGCTGCTTGCGGCCAATGTATCGGGCCCATTCTTCATGATGCAGGCGGCCATGCCGCATCTGGTGGAAAGCCATGGCAATATCGTGAACGTGGTCTCGACCGCAGCGTTTCTGGGGCAGGCTTATACAGCGCCCTATGGCGCGACCAAGTCGGCGCTCCTTAGCTTGACGAAATCGCTGGCAATGGAATTCATGCACAAGCCCGTTCGCATCAACGCGCTGGCGCCCGGCGGCATGCTGACCGGCATGGCCGTTGGCCTTGAAATTCCCGAGCATGCGGACCAGTCGCTCTACAGCCGCTATTTCGGCCTGCGCCCACCGTCGCAACCCGAGGATATCGTGGAGCCCCTGCTGTTTCTGGCATCGGATCGCGCGCGATCCGTGCACGGAGCGTGCCATGTTGCCGATGGCGGCATCACCGCCGGTTAAGCCCGTCTTCCCTTTCCTGCGATAGGTGGAGCCGCGGTGCCAGGCGGCTCTACTGTCGTCAAAGCCTGCTGCTGGGCGCCCATCTGCGTAAACGGTTCGGACCCTCCGCGAAAGCTGGCCTGCACCGCATGGATTGGAAAGTGAAATGACCGGCAAATATAATGCAATGCTCGACCAGATGGTCAGGGATTACTCGCTCGTCACCCACGGCTATTCGGGTGTCGCACCCGCCAACCCCTATCCGATGTTCGAGGAGAAGCGCGCCAAGTGCCCCGTAATGCACGGCGACCTGCTGCAGGAAAACAGCATTCCCAGCATGGCCGACTACATGATGACAGGCCGGCCTGTGGTGACCCTGTATCGTTATAATGACATCCATTCGGTGTTGATGAACCCCGACGACTGGCTCAGCTATATCGTCGGTGACGGGTTCGGGGCCGCCGTCGACAATCTCTTGCTCACCGCGATGGATGGCGAGGAACACACGAAATATCGCAAGACGCTGCAAAAGCCGTTCATGCGCGGCCAGATCCGCAAGCTGATGGAAACGCTGATCCGTCCGGTGGTTGTGAACGAATTCGTCGAGAAACTGCGCCCCAACGGCAAGGCGGACCTGCTGCGCGAGTTTGCCCTGCCCTTCCCCATTCGCGCGATGTATGCCTATTTCGGCTTTCCGCATGACGAAGACCTGCTGGGCAATCTGGCAAGCTGGGCCATTCAGGTCGTCGCCGCCCCGCAGACCGATCCCGAAGTCGCCAAGGTCACCATCCCCCAATCGATGGTCGCCGGGCAATCTATGTTCGAAACGCTGATGCCGATCGTGCAGCAATATCGCGCGCGCGGTGAAATGCGTAACGACATCCTCGGCTATATGATGACGACCGAGCATGAGGGCGAGAAGTTCAGCGACGAGGATATCGCGAACTTCATCCGCATGCTGCTGCTGGCCGCAGGCGAAACGACGACCCGCAGCTTTGCCAATATGATGGTACAGTTGCTGGAAGAGCCGGACGTGCTGGAGGAACTGCGCCAGGATCGCAGCCTTGTGCCCAAGGCGGTCATGGAGACCATGCGCCGCGATCCCACGGCCGGCGCGGTTGCCCGTATTGCCGCCCGCGACATGGAAATCGGCGGAATGACCATACCCAAGGGAACGGCGGTGCTATGCTCGATCGCTTCCGCCAACCGCGATCCCGAAGTGTACGATGATCCCGACCGGCTGTGGCTCAAGCGCCCGATGCGGCCGCTGCTGAGTTTTGGCTTTGGGCCGCACATGTGTCTTGGCATGCACATGGCGCTGACCGAGATGGAGGTCGCGCTGGAAGAGATACTCGACCTTCCGGGCCTGCGCTTTGACCCGGCCTATCCCAAGCCCGAAATCCGCGGCCTGAATATGCGCGGGCCTGATGCCCTGCATGTGCTGTGGGATGTCGACGGAGCGTAGGGGATTTGACGGTGGGAATCGACTTGTAAGAAGAATTCCGCGATCTTTAGGGCAATCCAGTTATCATCCGCACGCACTCGCACCTAGATCTGCGAAAGGCTGTGCTGATCGAACCTCGCTTCGCATGGCCTAGACCTATATCGATGCCCTGTCCCAAACGATCGCACTATCGCGCTGCATTATATCGGCTATCGCCAGCCCAACATCGCGGCCTGAACCGCCACGCACGATCGGGCGCAAGCGGCAGGACTTGCGATTCCAATGGAGGGCGCGACGGACCGCGCCCGCTTCGCCTATCTCTAAGACGCGCGGCGGTCGGCAATTATACCGGAGTCGTCGACCGGCAAGACCGCGAACATTGAGCGGGCCGGCAGGCTCCGAGCCTTCCCGCCCGCCCTCCCCTCGATAGGCGGGCGCCACTTCACGTATCTATAGGCTGCGCCGCAAACAGCATCGCCGGGGCCAGCACGCGCCTGCGGCAATTGAGAGGAACAGAAAAGCTTATGCGCAAGATCGACCTGCCCGATTTCGACCGGGCCGCCTTTTCGAGGAAATATGGTCCCTGGGCCGTCATCGCTGGTGCCTCCGACGGCACGGGTGCGTGCTATGCCAGGCAGCTTGCCGCCATGGGCATCAACCTCGTCCTCATCTCGCGCCGGCAAGAGGCGCTCGACGCGCTGGGAAAGCAGCTCGCTTCCGAATACGGTATCGAATTCCGCGCGCTTGTTGCCGATCTGACCGAGCAGGGCGCCGGTGGCCGCATTGTCGAGGAAACCGCCGATCTCGACGTGGGTCTGTACATCTCCAATGCCGGTGCGGACGGGGCGGGCAACAGCTTCCTCGCCTCGCCGGTCGAACGGTCGCTGCGATTGCTGACGATGAACGCCGCCAATGTGCTGGAAGCCACCCACGGCTTTGGCAACCGCTTCCTAAAGCGCGGCAAGGGCGGCATCATCGTCATGTCCTCTGGTGCCGGACTTGGCGGCCAGCCTTGGCTCGTCATGTATTCCGCCACCAAGGCGTTCGAACTGAACTTCGTGGAATCGCTCTGGGCCGAACTTGACGGGCAGAATGTCGATATCCTCGGCATGGGCGCCCCGATCATGGATACGCCTACGCTGCGCAAGTCAACCGAGGGGCTGGGGATGGACTACTCCATCGCCTATGACCCTGACGACGTGTGCGCGCTGGCGCTGGCCAGCCTGGGCAAGGAACCGCTGGTGCTGGTCCCCGACGGACCGGACGAGGCAAAGATCCCGCAGATCCAGTGCGATCGCAAGACCCGCCTGCTGGCCCTGGCCGAATGGGGCAAGGCCTACACCACAACGGCAGACGCCTGAACCATGGCAACGCACCCCAACATTGAAGCCCACCAGTTTGACGCCGTCGTGATTGGCGCCGGCCACAATGGCATGGCCGCTGCCGGATATCTGGCGCGCGAGGGCAAGAAAGTGCTCGTGGTAGAGCGGCTCGACAAGGTCGGCGGCATGACCAGTTCGGGCTATATGATCCCCGAAGCGCCCGAACACCTCGTCACGCCATGCGCCGTGGAACTGCTGTTCGCCCGCAAATCCGGGATCATCGAGGATTTCGACCTGCCCAAATACGGGCTGCGCACGGTCGATCCCGATCCGACCTACGCCTATCTCCATCCCGATGGCAGTTCGATCGCGCTGTTCTACGATTATCGCCGCACCGCCGAAGACATCGCGCGCATCAATCGCAATGACGGCAAGGCCTATCTGGAGTTCATGAAGACGCTGAACGTCATGATGGACATCGGCTTTCCGATCATGATGTCGGAACCCGGGCGTCCCGACGTGAAGAACATGTCCAAGATGATCGGCAGCGCAGTACGCAACGTGCGGCTGAAGGACGAGCTGGTGGCGCTGTCCAAGGCCACCGCCGACCAGGTCGCATGCGAGCGTTTCGAACATCCGGCGACCATCGCACTGCTGCTGGGCATTGCCGCGGGCGCCGGCCCCGTCGACGACGATGGCAATGCGGCCGCCTATATGATTTTCGCCGTCACCCACAAATATGGCACGGGCAAGCCCATCGGCAGCCTCCAGTCGTTCTCCGACGCGCTGGCGCGCAGTATCGAGGCGTCGGGCGCGCAGATCGAACTCAATGCTCCTGTTGCCGAGATCATCGTCGACGATGGCGCGGCGAAAGGTGTGCGGCTGCAGGATGGCCGGGTCATTCGTTCCAAGATGGTGATCGCCACCTGCGATCCGCGCACGGCCATGCGCCTGACCACGCCTGGCTGCGTGCCCCGCACGTTGATGAAGCGCATCGAGCACGCGCCCGCGAACCGTTCCAATGCCGCCCCCTTCCTCGCCAATCTGGCGATGTCGGGTCCGCTGACGCTGAAGAAGCATCAGGACCTGCGTCACGACGATGCCGATCTCAACAAGGCCGTGGGCCTGATTGGCACGCCCGATGAAGTGCGCGAGTCCTTTGCCGCCGCCCGCCGCGGCGATATTCCCAGGCGACATGCGGTGTCGGTGACGCCGCTGTCCAACTCGGACCCGACGCAGGCTCCTCCGGGCGGTTCGCTGGCCTATGTCTACCTCCCCAGCATCGCAGTCGATGCGCGCGAGGGCTGGTCGCAGCAGCTCAAGGATCGCACGATGACGTCGATCAAGGCGCAGCTAGGTGAGTTCTATGACGGTCTCGATACCGAAGTGGGCCGGTTCGTCGAAACCGCGCGCGAGCGTGAGAAGCGGCTCAACGTCACCAACGGCTGTGTCACCCACGTCGATTTCGGTGCCCTGCGCGCCGGGGTCCATCGTCCCGCCACAGGCTTTGGCGGACCCAAGCCGCCATTCCCCGGCTTCCTTATCGGCGGCGCGGG
>CEOS01002007.1_pt1 | contig 74827 bp, 57 predicted proteins | sample 530601 | NCBI WGS metagenome assembly CEOS01 (sample SAMEA2620666, study PRJEB7988) | marine metagenome | biome: marine biome (ENVO:00000447); feature: mesopelagic zone (ENVO:00000213); material: "saline water (ENVO:00002010), including plankton (ENVO:xxxxxxxx)" | depth 1000 m
CATAGCGGGTCCAGGCGGTTACGTGATGGTCGGGCACCTGCTCCAGCACCGTGCCGGGCTCGACGCTGCCAAGCCGCGAGCGGACCTCGCCGTCGAGATAGGCATAGCCGATGTTGGCGTTCCAGTTGGGCGCGATTTCGCCCGCCAGTTGCAGTTCGACGCCCTTGGTGCGGGTCTTGCCGGTCAGGATGACCAGCGTCGGATCGTTCGGATCGGCGGTCTGCCCGTTGGTCCGGTCGAGCTGGAAGATCGCGCCGGTCACCAGCAGTTCGGGCCGCGGCGCCCATTTGAAGCCCGCCTCGATATTCTCGAACTTCTCGGGCTCCAGTTCCGCCGAACCGGGGCTGAGGACCAGGAATTGTTCGCCCGCCTGCGGCAGGAAGCTTTCCGAATAGCTGGCATAGAACGACAGCGCCTGCTCGGGCTTGACCACGATGCCGAAGCGCGGGCTCCATTTCTCGTCCTTGCGCGCGGCGGGCGTGCCGCTGACGAGGTCGGTGCTGTCGAGATCGAAGCTTTCGAAACGCACCCCGCCGATCAGCTCGACATGCTCGCCAATGGCAATCTGGTCCTGCACATAGGCGGCCAGTACGGTCAGCTCCGACGCGCGATTGCGCGCCAGCGGCTGCACGAAAAACGAAGGAACCGCGATGTCCTCGGCCAGCGGCACCTGCACCGAAGTCGGGCCATCCGGCGCACCGAAGCGCACGGTGTCGCGCGCATTGGTCGTGTCCTGTCCGATCGCCTCGAACCCTGCGAGGAAGGTGTGACCGATTCCGCCGGTATCGCCCTGCCAGACGAGGTTGGCCTGCCCGATCCAGTTCTGCCGCGTGGTCGCGTCGCGATAGCCCGACAGGGTCACCAGATCGCCGTCGGTGCTGCCCGGCACGATATTGCCATACACCTTGTCGTAATCGGCGAACTGGCCGCTGACATTGATGCTGAGCCCATCCGACAGCTGGTGATCGACGCGGGCGCGGGCGATATGGACCTGCGCGCTTGCCTCATTGAAGTCGCGGTCGCCGAAGAATGTGCGGTCATAGCCGGTCAGAGGACCGCCGTTCAGCGAAGGCACGCCGCGATCGGTCACGCGCTCGTCGTCGTCATAGCTATAGCCCAGCACGACGCGCGTATCGGGCCCGGCGTCGAGCGTGACGGTCGGGCTGATACCGAAGAAGCGCCCTTCATAGGCATCGCGGTGGTTGTCGAATTCCTGATATGTCGCGTTCAGCCGGGCCGCAGCCGCAGCCGAAAGCGGCGCGTTGATGTCCGCACCCAGCGCGAAGGCGCCGAATGTGTCCACCGTCGCGTCAGCCGCGACAAAGCTCTTGCCGGGGTCTGCGATCTTGCTGACGCGGTTGATCGCCCCGCCGCTGCCGCCGCGCCCGAAGATCAGCGCATTGGGGCCCTTCAGCACCTCGATCCGCTCGATATTATAGAGCGAGCGGTAATATTGCGCATCGTCGCGGAGGCCATTGAGGTAGAAGTCGGCGGTGCTCTCCTGCCCGCGGATAAACACCTCGTCGCGGTGCCCCTCGCCCGTTTCCAGCGTCACGCCCGCGACGAAGCGCAGCGCATCGTTCAGCTGGCGGATGTTCTGGTCCTCGATCTGGTCGCGCGTCACGACCGAGATGGATTGCGGCACGTCGATGACCGGCGTCGGGGTCTTGGTCGCGGTCGATCCGTCGTCGATCGCATAGCCGTCCAGCGCCGCGGAGACGAGGATCTCCTCGGGCAGATAGGACCGGCGCTCCTGCGCTTCGGCACCCTCTTCCGCCAGCGCGGGACTGGCCAGCAGCACAAGCGGCAATGCGGCGGAAAGATGGAGGACGCTTCGATGGATACGGCGGCTGAACATGACGGCTCCCTGATTCTTGCGACTGGTTCGCATTTAATTCACAGCGCCGCTAATGCGAGTTTGTTGCAGTTGCAATATCTAATTTGCACGTCCCGGATTTTCGTTCCGGAACAGTTTTCACGAGCGGTCGGTTGCAGAGTCACCCGGCCATCGGGGCTCGGCCGGGTGATGGAAAAGACAAGAGAGGATGTAGCCCATGAGCCATTCCCTGCCCGACGAGCTGGTTAAGAAGGCGAAGGATCTGTGCCGCATGGCCCACGACCGCGAGCTTTCGCTGGCGGCGGCTGAGAGCTGCACCGGCGGTCTGCTGTCCTCGCTCCTCACCGATCTGGAGGGGCTGAGCCATGTGTTCGAGCGGGGCTTCGTTGTTTATTCGAAATCCTCGAAATGCGAACTGCTGGGGATCGAAAGGCGCCTGGTGGACGATTGCGGCGCGGTCAGCCGGGAGGTGGCCGAGGCGATGGTCGAGGGGGCGCTTGACCGGTCGGATGCGGATGTGGCGATTGCCATAACGGGTTTTGCCGGACCTCCCGGCGACGATGGCCCCGGCGGCGATGACAAGGTGGAAGGATTGGTCCATCTGGCATGTCAGCGCCGCGGCGGGCCGCTTGGCCACCGGGAAGAGCATTTCGGCGCAATCGGGCGCGATCCCGTGCGAATCAAGGCTGCGGGCGTGGCTTTGGACATGATGATGGCGGCCATCGACGGCCAGAAGGACGAGCGTGACGAAAACGACTGAATTCGCCGATCTGCACATCCATGGCTTCGTCCGCGTGGCCGCCGCCACGCCGCGTGTCCGTACTGCCGATGTCGCCTTCAACCGCGACGCCGTACTGGCCGAGGCGCGGCGCGCGCATGACGCGAACGTCGACCTGCTGGTCTTTCCCGAACTTTGCGTCTCGTCCTATGCGCTCGACGATCTGGTGATGCAGTCCGCCCTTCTCGATGCTGCGGAGGCTGCGCTGGACGAGATCGCAGCCGCCAGCGCCGACCTCACGCCGCTGATGCTGGTCGGCGCGCCTCTGCGCCGGGCGGCGCGGCTGTATAATTGCGCCATTGCCATTCATCGCGGGCGAATCCTTGGCGCGGTGCCCAAGAGCTTTCTGCCCAATTACCGCGAGTTCTATGAGAAGCGCTGGTTCGCTGCGGGACGCGGCTTCGCGGACGCGCAGATTGCAATCGGCGGCGAAAGCGTACCCTTCGGCACCGACCTGATCTTCGCGGCGAACAATATGCGCGGCTTCAGCGTATTTGCCGAGATCTGCGAGGATTTCTGGGCCCCCGATCCGCCCTCGACCCGGGGCGCGCTGGCGGGCGCGACCATTCTGGCGAACCTCTCGGCATCGAACATCACCATCGGCAAGGCGGACGAGCGGCACATGCTCTGCCGCTCGCAAAGCGCACGCACGGCCTCCGCCTATGTCTATTCGGCGGCGGGCCACGGCGAGAGCACGACCGACCTCGCGTGGGACGGGCAGGGCATGATCTATGAGCTGGGCGATCTGCTGTGCCAGAGCGAGCGTTTCTCGCTGGAGCCGGAACTCTGCGTCGCGGATGTCGATTGCGAACGCATCGCGGGCGACCGGCTGCGGCTGCAGACCTTTGGCGATGCCGCCGATGCAGCGGGGCGGCCCGAAAACCGGTTCCGCACGATCAGTTTCGAACATCGCCCGGCCACCGGCGATCTGGGATTGCGCCGTCCGGTGCGCCGCTTCCCCTTTGTGCCCAACCGCCAGAACAAGCTGGACGACGATTGTTTCGAGGCGTTCAACATCCAGGTCGACGGGCTGATGCGCCGGTTCCAGGCGACCAGCGGCGACAGCATGGTGATCGGCGTTTCGGGCGGGCTCGATTCCACCCATGCGCTGATCGTCGCGGCCAAGGTCTGCGACCGGCTGGGTCTGCCGCGCGGCACGATCCGGGGTTATACGATGCCGGGTTTCGGCACCTCGGCAGGCACGAAATCGAACGCATGGAAACTGATGGACGCGCTGGGGATCGAGGCGGAGGAGCTGGACATCAAGCCCTCCGCCCGGCTGATGCTGGAGCAGATCGGCCATCCCTTCGCCGGCGGCGAATCGGTCTATGACACGGTGTTCGAAAACGTACAGGCGGGGCTGAGGACCGATTATCTGTTCCGCCTTGCCGGCCAGCACCGGGGCTTCGTGATCGGCACGGGCGATCTGTCCGAACTGGCGCTGGGGTGGTGCACCTATGGCGTGGGCGACCAGATGAGCCATTACGCAGTCAATGCGGGCGTGCCCAAGACGCTGATCCAATATCTGATCCGCTGGGCCGTGCGCACCCGCCAGTTCGACGATGCGACCGGCGACATCCTGCAGTCGATCCTGAACACCGAGATTTCGCCCGAACTGGTGCCTGAAGGCGAAGACGGCGAGATCCAGAGCACCGAAGACGTGATCGGCCCCTACGAGCTCAACGATTTCTTCCTGCATCACATCGTGCGTTTCGGGCAGCGCCCATCGAAAGTGGCGTTCCTGGCCTGGCACGCATGGCGCGACGCGGCCGAGGGGAGCTGGCCCTTCGAATTTCCCGAGCATGAGCGGCGCGAATATGATCTGCCGGTGATAGTACGCTGGCTCGAATCCTTCCTGCGCCGTTTCTTCGCGTTCAGCCAGTTCAAGCGGTCCGCCATTCCCAACGGGCCCAAGGTGTCGTCGGCAGGCGCGCTCAGCCCGCGGGGCGACTGGCGCGCGCCGTCGGACGCCACCGCCGCGCCGTGGCTGGAGGAATTGCATGCCAATATCCCGGCCGAGGCACTGCCGGGCGCGACCGGCGCCTGAACGGCCTTACTGAACGGCCTTACTGCCCGGTAGGCTCTTGCCAGCCATCATGCTGCAGTGCAGTAAAGGCGGTATGCGGATCGCCATCATCGACGAAAGCGCCTCGCGCGCATCGATCATCGAAGAAGGCCTGTCGCAGCTTCCCGATTGCGAGATTTCGGTGGTCACCAATCGCCACGGCCTGCTGGCACGCATGGCCGAGATCGACCCCGAGATCGTGCTGATGGACCTCGGCAATCCGTCGCGCGACGTGCTGGAGGAATATTTCGCCGTCAGCCGCGCCCTGTCGCGCCCCATCGCCATGTTCGTCGACCAGTCGGACGACGATTCCATCGCCGCCAGCATCGACGCGGGCGTATCGGCCTATGTGGTGGACGGCCTGGCGGCCAATCGCATCCGCCCGCTGATCGAGATGGCGGTGCGCCGCTTCAACGCCTTTGCCCGGTTGCAATCAGACCTTGCCGAGGCGAACAGCAAGCTGGCCGAACGCGCCAATATCGACAAGGCCAAGCGCATCTTGATGGACACGCGGGGCATTACCGAGCCGGAAGCCTATGCCGAACTGCGGCGCAAGGCGATGTCCTCGTCCAAGCGGATCGCCGACATCGCCGAGGCGCTTGTCACCGCGCACGAGCTGATCGGCAAATGAAACGGGGGATGGAAATGCAAAGGGGAGCGCGCCTGTGACGCAGCAGCTGAAAGTGGGCTTTCTGCCGCTGGTCGACGCGTGCCTGCCGATCATAGCGCAGGAACGCGGCTTTGCCGAGCAGGAGGGGCTGGACCTGCATTTCGTGCGGGATGTCAGCTGGGCGACGGTGCTCGACCGGCTGCTCTATGGGCACAGCGATGTCGCGCATATGCTGGCGCCGCTGGCCATCGCGACCACGCTGGGCCGGGGTCGTCCCGCACAGCCGCTGGTCGCGCCGTTCGTGCTGGGGCTGAACGGCAATGCGGTGACCTTGTCCAACGTGCTGGCCGATACGCTGATGCCGGGCGAAACCGACAGCCTGTGCGACCCAAGGGAACTTGGCGCGCGGCTGCGCGAAGAAGCGCTGGCCCGCAGGGATGCGGGCCGCCCGATCCGTCTTGGCGTGGTGCATCGCTACTCCAGTCACAATTACATGCTGCGCTATTGGCTGGCAGGCTGCGGAATAAGGCCGGACGAGGATGTTGAGATCGTCACCGTCGCCCCGCCCTTCACCGCCGACGCGCTGGCCAGCGGCGAGATCGACGGCAGCTGCGTGGGTGAGCCGTGGAACTCGGTCGCGGTGGACCGCGGCGTGGGCCGGATCGTACTAGCGACCGCGCAGATCTGGCGGCGCGGCGTCGAAAAGGTGCTCGCCATGCGCCAGCCGGTGCTGGACGAGCGGCGCGACGCGGTCGAAAAGCTGATCCGCGCGCTGCGCCATGCGGGGGAGCATTTCGTGGACCCGGCCAATTGGGAAGCCAATGCCGAATTGCTGGCGCGGCCCGAATATCTTGCATCGGACCCTCGGCTGGTGCTGGGGGCGATCTCTGACCGGCTGGTGCTGCGGCAGGACGGCCCGGCAGTGCACTATTCCGATTTCATGTTCCAGCACCGCGAGGCGGCCAATTTCCCGTGGATCAGCCAGGCGCAATGGCTCTACACGCAGATGGTCCGGTGGGACCGCATGGAATACGACCCCGCCGATGCCGCCAGGGCCGCCGCCGTATTCCGGCCCGACATCTATCGCAGCGCCCTGCGCGGCGCGGATTCGCCCCTGCCCGGCGCAAGTTCCAAGGTCGAGGGCGCCGTCAAGGGCATGATCGGCGCCAGCACCGAGCAAGGCCATCTGGTCATGGAGCTCGACGCATTTTTCGATGGCAAAACCTTTGATCCCGAACAACTTGAGGAATATCTGGCCAGCCAGTCGTGATCGAAAATTCATGGTGCAGTGCAAAAACCGCTTTACGGGTCCGCCGCGAATCGGCTAGACAATGGGCACAGCGCAAGGATCGCCGCCCATGGACGGGTGACCAAGCGAACCTCGCTGCACTTACGAAATTGCGTGGCAATGTCGCCGCCCGAACCTTCCATGCGGAAGTGTTTCGAGGCGGCTTTTTTGCGTTGTCCGACGATAGAGGGATCGAGTGGCGATGTTCGGATGTGACGGGAAGAATACGGGACTGAAGCGGCGCACCGTCGTCGTGGCCATGCTGGCTTCGGTCGCGCTGGTCGGCTGCGGCGGCGGCGGCGAGGCCACGAGCGAAGCGGTCGCCGCTACCTCGGTCGACGGACAGCCCGAGAAACCGAACCTGAAGCTGGGTTTCATCAAGCTGACCGACATGGCGCCGCTGGCCATCGCCAAGGAAAAGGGGTTCTTCGCCGAGGAAGGGCTGAACGTCACGCTGGAGCCGCAGGCGAACTGGAAGGTCCTGCTCGACGGGGTGATCGGAGGGCAGCTTGACGGCGCGCACATGCTGGCGGGACAGCCGATCGCGGCGACCATCGGCTATGGCACCAAGGCCGATCTGATCGCGCCGCTCAGTCTCGACCTCAACGGCAATGCGATCACACTGTCGAACAAGGTCTGGTCGCAGATCAGGGCGGATCTTCCCACCGAAGGCGGCAAGATCCGGCACCCGATCAGCGCAGCGGCCCTGAAGCCGGTGGTCGATTCCTATGCCCAGCAGGGCAAGCCCTTCAACATGGGCATGGTCTTCCCCGTCTCGACCCATAATTACGAGCTGCGCTACTGGCTGGCGGCGGGCGGGCTGAACCCCGGATACTACACCGATGGCGACGTGTCGGGCACGGTCGATGCCGATGTGAAGCTGTCGGTCACCCCTCCCCCGCAGATGCCCGCCACGCTGGAGGCAGGCACGATCGAAGGCTATTGCGTCGGCGAGCCGTGGAACCAGGCCGCGGTGCAGAAGGGCATCGGCGTGCCGGTCATCACCGATGACGAGATCTGGCACGACAATCCGGAAAAGGTGTTCTCGATCCGCAAGGATTTCGCCGAGCAGAACCCGGCCACCACCGCCGCCATGCTGCGCGCGATCATCAAGGCGCAGCAATGGCTGGACGCCGACAATGGCGCGAACCGGGCCGAGGCGGTCAAGATCCTGGCCCAGCCCAACTATGTCGGCGCGGACGAGGAAGTGATCGCGGCCTCGATGACGGGCAAGTTCACCTTTGAAAAGGGCGACACCCGCGATGCCAAGGGCTTCAACATCTTCTTCGATAAATATGCGGGCTACCCGTATTACTCGGACGCGATCTGGTATCTGACGCAGATGCGCCGCTGGGGCCAGATTCCTCAGGACCATCCCGACAGCTGGTACATCGAAAAGGCGAAATCGGTGTACCGTCCCGACCTTTATCTCGCGGCGGCGAACAAGCTGGTGGCGGACGGGGTGATCCCGGCGGCCTCCATCCCGCAGACCGACGGGTTCCGGGGCGAACAGAGCGGCTTCATCGACAATATCAGCTTCGATGGATCGCAGCCCAATGCCTATCTGGCGAAATTCCCCATCGGCCTGAAGCAGGGTCAGCGGGTCGCCGCTTCGGGCGTGACGGGCCAATAAGCTACCGGCCAATAAGCTGCCGGCCAATAAGCTGCCGGCCAGCAACCAACCAGTGACCGCGAACAGGAGCGATCAGATGGCGACCGTATTTGCAGACAAGTTCGACGACGGCACCGCGCAGCCGGCGACTGAGGCCATGGCAGGCTCGGTCGCGGGCAAGGTGGCCGCACCGGCGGAGACGGGGGGGAGCGCCGTCTCGCCGCTGTCGGGCTTCATGGCGAAATGGGGCCAGACCATCGTCGCTCCGGTGCTGGGCATCCTCGCCTTTCTCGGCCTGTGGGCGGTGCTTGCTCCGCAAGTCGATACCTCGCTGGGCGCGCTGCCGGGGCCGGTCGAAGTTGCCGAGCAAGGCGTCAGCCTGTTCGGCGAATGGCAGGCGGCGCGCGAGACCGAAGCGCAGTTCTATGCCGATCAGGAGGCGCGCAATGCGCAGGCCATGGCGGCAGGCAACACGGCGGCGGTGCGCGACTTCGAATATGCGGGCCCGCCGACTTTCCTCGACCAGATCTTCACCTCGCTGAAAACGGTGGCGCTGGGCTTTGGCCTTGCCACGCTGGTCGCGGTGCCGCTGGGACTGGCGGCGGGACTGTCGCCGCTGTTCAACGCGGCGATCAACCCGCTGATCCAGATCATGAAGCCGGTCAGCCCGCTCGCATGGCTGCCCATCGTGACCATGGTCATCAGCGCCACGATCAGCAGCGTCGATCCGATCCTTCCCAAGGCCTTCGTGATCTCGGCGCTGGTGGTGATGCTCTGCTCTTTGTGGCCGACGCTGATCAATACCGCCGTCGGCACTGCTAGCATCGACAAGGACCTGCTGAATGTGGGCCGCGTGCTGAAACTGGGCTGGTTCGCCAAGCTTCGCCGCCTGGTCCTGCCGGCCAGCCTGCCCTATATCTTCACCGGCATGCGGCTGTCGCTGGGCGTGGGCTGGATGGTGCTGATCGCCGCGGAAATGCTGGCGCAGAATCCCGGCCTCGGCAAGTTCGTGTGGGACGAATTCCAGAACGGATCCTCGCAGTCACTGGCGCGCATCATGTTCGCGGTGGTCGTGATCGGCTTCATCGGCTTCGGCCTCGACCGCATCATGATGAGCCTTCAGGCGCTCGTCTCCAAGAACCACCAGATCTGATCGCCCGGAAGAGGAGAGCGGACATGCAGCCGATCCTTTCGCTGAAGAACGTGACGAAAAGCTACACCGGCAAGACCGGCGGCGTCACCGAAGTGCTGGGCGGTATCGACCTGGACGTCGAGGAAGGCGAATTCATCGCGATCCTGGGCTTTTCTGGGGCGGGCAAGACCACGCTGATCAGCACCGTCGCGGGGCTGGTTCAGGCGGACGGCGGCGAGGTGCTGCTGCGCGGCAAGGCCATCGACGGGCCGGACCGCGACCGGGGGCTGGTGTTCCAGTCCTACTCGCTGTTTCCCTGGCTGACGGTGCAGCAGAATGTCGCGCTGGCGGTCGACGCGGTGCACAAGGACCGCAGCAAGGCCGACCGCGCCGCTCTGGTCCGACAGAAGGTGGAACTGGTCGGGCTGGGCCATGCGATGGACCGCAAGCCTGCCCAGCTTTCGGGCGGGATGCGCCAGCGCGTGTCGGTGGCCCGCGCGCTCGCCATGGAGCCAGAGATCCTGCTGCTGGACGAGCCGCTCTCCGCGCTCGACGCGCTCACCCGCGCCAAGCTGCAGGACGAGATCGAGCGCATCCGCGAGGAGGAGAAGCGCACCATCATCCTCGTCACCAATGACGTGGACGAGGCGCTGCTGCTGGCCGACCGCGTGGCCGTGCTGACGCCCGCGCCCGCCGCAAGGATCGGCCAGATCTTCGACGTCGACATCGCCCGCCCGCGCGAGAGGGAGGCGATGAACGACGACGACCGCTACAAGGCCCTGCGCGGGCGCATCGTGAACTATCTGGCAAAGCTGAACGATGCCTCGTCCAGCGTCGGCGAAAGCGCGACCGAACTGCCCGGCGTGATCCCGCTCGACCTCGCGCCCCCGCCCAAGGCCTATCGCGAGGCGGGGCAGAGCAATGTCGAGAACCGCTATCTGGAATTCTTCAAGCTCGATAAGGTGTATCCGACGCCCAAGGGCCCGCTGACCGTGGTCGAGGATTTCAACCTGATCATGAACCGCGGCGAATTCGTCTCGCTGATCGGCCATTCGGGCTGCGGCAAGTCGACCGTGCTGACCATGGCGGCGGGCCTGAACGAGATTTCGAAGGGCGGCATCGTCCTCGACAACCGGGAAATCAGCGCGGCGGGACCGGACAAGGCGGTGGTCTTCCAGGCCCCCAGCCTGATGCCGTGGCTGACCGCGCGGCAGAACGTGGCGTTGGGGGTCGAGCGGGTCTATCCGCATGCCGCCCGCGCCGAGCGCCGCGACATCGTGGATTACTATCTCGACCGCGTCGGGCTGGCCGATGCCAAGGACAAGATGGCCGCCGAAATGTCGAACGGCATGCGCCAGCGTGTCGGCATCGCCCGCGCCTTCGCGCTCAGCCCGCGCCTGCTGCTGCTGGACGAGCCCTTCGGCATGCTCGACAGCCTGACGCGCTGGGACCTTCAGGACGTGCTGGTCGAGGTTTGGAACCGCACTAAGGTCACCGCCATCATGGTGACGCATGACGTGGACGAGGCGATCCTGCTGGCCGACCGCGTCGTGATGATGACCAACGGCCCCAATGCCACCATCGGCAAGGTGCTGAAGGTCGACCTGCCGCGTCCGCGCGATCGCAAGGCGCTGCTGGAGGATCCGAAGTTCTACCAATACCGGCAGGAGGTACTGCACTTCCTGGCCGAATATGATCACGGTCCCTCGGCCAAGGCGGCCTGACCGTTTCGCCCGGACCGGAAGGATCCGGCCGGGCCCCGATTGACCGAATTCACGCCGCGATTCCGGGCAAGGGCGCCCGGTAGCGCAGGCGAAGAACACCCGGCGGGCGCATGAGGGGCCCGCTTTCCACCCACATCGGCGGGCGACGAAGCCTGCCCTTTCCAGACGACACCGGGCCGCGCTGGCCCGGAAGGGAGGCCTTGTATGAAGAAGAAACTTGCCTTGCTGTGTGCCGCATCGGCCATGGGCTCCGCCGCGCCGGCCTGTGCCCAATCGGGTCCGTTCGCGGCCGCTCCGGTTCAGATCGCGGACGACACCACGCTGGACCTGATCGTCGACGGCATGCTGCGCTATGAAACCGTCAGCCAGCCCGATACGCCGCTGCAGGACGCCGACGCGCTGACCTTCCGCATGCGGTCGGGCGCCGAACTGGTCAGCCATGGCTTTTTCGTGCTGGGCGAAGCGGAAGCGACGCTGGCCATCGTCGACAATTACAACGACACCATTCCCGGCAACGGGATCGAGCCCTATCCCGTCGTCCCCGATCCCGAGAACGTCGAGCTCAACCGCCTGCAGATCGGATACAAGAGCAAGGCGGGCACGCTGACCGTCGGGCGCCAGCGCATCATCCATGACGATCACCGCTTCGTCGGCAATGTCGGCTGGCGGCAGAACGAGCAGACCTTCGACGCGGTGCGCGCCCAAGGAAAGATCGGGCCGGTGGCGCTGGACGCGACCTATGCGATCTCGCAGCGCACGATCTTTGGCATAGACAGCCCCAATGCGCATTTCGACGGGGACATGATCCTGCTGAACGGCGGGATCGACGTGAAGATCGCGCAGGTGAAGGCCTTTGCCTATCTGCTGGACTATGACGAAGAGAAGCCGGGCCGGCTTGTCTATTCCAGCCAGAGCTATGGGTTCCGCGCGATGGGCGCCGTTCCCATCGGCGAGACGTTCAAGCTCGATTACCTCGCCAGCTATGCGCGGCAGAGCGATTACGGCGACAACCCGGTGTCCTATGACGCCGATTACCTCAACGGCGAGGCCGGTTTTGCCATCGGCCCGGTCGGGCTTAAGGGCGGATATGAATTGCTGGGCAGCGACGACGGCGCGGCCGCGTTCCAGACCCCGCTGGCGACGCTGCACAAGTTCAACGGCTTTGCCGACCTGTTCCTCTCCACGCCCGCCACCGGCCTGCAGGACTATTACGGGACGGCCAGCATCAAGCTGGGCGATGTCGCGATGATGAAGGGGCTGGGCGCCAATATCATCTATCACCAGTTCGACAGCGATGTCGGCGGCATCGATTATGGCAGCGAATGGGATGCGGTGATCAGTTTCAAGCTGGGCGCGATCGGGGTTCTGGCGAAATATGCCAATTACCAGGCCGCCAATTTCGGCACCGATACCGAGAAGTTCTGGCTGCAGGCCGGTTTCAGCTTCTGATCCGGAGCCGCGTCTTGCTGCAGTCCCATAAATCGCGTTATAGAGGCAGGGTCGATGCCGCGGAGCCCATGGTCGGGCTTCGCCGCATGGCATCGACCCCAAATCGCGACGCGCGTGGCAATGGTGCCGCCCGAACCTGCCCGATGGGTGCAGGATCGTGGCGGCTTTTTTGCGTGCGCATGACGGAAAGGTTGACGTGACCATGACCGCAATCCGCACCACCTGCGCCTATTGCGGTGTCGGCTGCGGCATTGCCGCGCGCGTCACCGGCCCGCGCCGGATCGAGGTGGCGGGCGATCCGGACCATCCCGCCAATCACGGGCGGCTCTGTTCCAAGGGCACGTGGCTGAGCGAGACCACCGGGCTGGAAGGCCGCCTGCTGCATCCGATGATCGGCGACGAGCAGGCCGAATGGGACGAAGCGCTGGAGCTGGTGGCGCAGCGGATGCGCGCCGCAATTGCCGAACATGGCCCTGATAGCGTCGCGTTCTATGTCTCCGGCCAGCTGCTGACCGAGGATTACTATGTCGCCAACAAGCTGCTGAAGGGCTTTGTCGGCACCGCCAATATCGACACCAATTCGCGGCTGTGCATGGCCAGCGCGGTCGCCGCGCATAACCGGGCCTTTGGTGAAGACGTGGTGCCTTGCAGCTATAAGGACCTCGACAGCGCCGATCTGATCCTGCTGGTCGGGTCGAACACCGCATGGTGCCATCCGGTCATCTGGCAGCGCATCGAACAGGCGCGGGAACAGCGCGGCACGAAGCTGGTCGTGATCGACCCGCGCCGCACCGAAACCGCGGAACGCGCGGATTTGCACGTGCCGGTCGCGCCCGATGGCGACGTGGCGCTGTTCAACGCGCTGCTTGCCGCGATGCGCGAACGGGGGCTGCTCGACGGCAGCTACATGGCCGAACATTGCGAGCAGCCCGGCGGGTTTGTCGACGGTCTGGACGCCGCCGCTCATGGGCTCGATCCCGGAATCTTCGCGCAATTGTGCGATCTGGTGGCCGACCATCCCCGCATGGTGACCCTGTTCAGCCAGGGGGCGAACCAGTCCGTTTGCGGAACCGACAAGGGCAATGCGATCATCAATCTTCATCTGGCGACGGGGCGGATCAATCGCGCGGGCAGCGGCCCGTTCAGCATCACCGGCCAGCCCAATGCGATGGGCGGGCGCGAGGTTGGCGGGCTGGCCAATATGCTTGCTTGCCACCTCGGCTTCGAGGATGACGAGCGCGCCTCCGTCGCCGCGTTCTGGAACGCGCCGAACCTGTGCTCCGGCCCCGGCAGCAAGGCGGTGGAGATGTTCCGCGCCGTGCACGACGGGCGCATAAGGTTCCTGTGGATCATGGGCACCAATCCCGCCGTATCCATGCCCGACGCGGGCTTCGTGCGCGAGGCGCTGGCCCGCTGCGAAACGCTGGTCGTGTCCGAAGTCATCGCCGAGACCGACACGGCCAAGCTGGCCGACATCCGCCTGCCCGCGCTCGGCTGGGGTGAGAAGGACGGCACGGTCACCAATTCGGAACGCCGCATCAGCCGCCAGCGCGCACTGCTTCCCGCGCCCGGCGAAGCGCGCGCCGACTGGCGGATCCTGTGCGACATTGCGGACAGGCTGGGGCACGGCGCGGCGTTTGCCTTCGGCCATCCCGCCGAGATCTTCGCCGAATATGCCGCCATGACCCGGCTGAGCGTTCGGCACGGAAGGCTGTTCGACCTGACCGATTGGGCCGGATGCAGCCGCGAGGAGTATGACGCGATGCAGCCGTTCCGCTGGGGCGGCGCGCATCCGGCAGGCGGGCGCTTCGCCTTTCCCGACGGCAAGGCGCGGATCGTCGCGGTGGAGCCCCCTGCCCCGCCGCCCGTCAATCCCGATTTCCCGCTGCGCCTCAACACCGGGCGCTACCGCGACCAGTGGCACACGATGACGCGAACCGGGCTGAGCCCGAAACTGTCGATCCATCGCCGCGAGCCTCTGGTCGAAGTCGCGCCTGACGATGCGCAGCGCTTCGGCCTGACTGACGGCGGCTTTGCGCGCGTTTCGACACCATGGGGCGATGCCGCCTACCGCGTGGCGGTGACCGATGGACAGCACGGCGGCGAGATCTTCGTGCCGATGCACTGGACCGACCTGACCGGCAGCGGGCGCACAGGCAGGCTGATGCACCCGGCAGTCGATCCGGTATCGGGCCAGCCCGGCTTCAAGAATGTCGCGGCCGCGATTGCCGCCGTCACGCCCGACTGGCGCGGCTTTCTGGTGACGCGCGAGCCTGTGCGGCCCGGCAGCCTGTTCTGGGCACTGGCCCGCGTCGAAGGCGGGTGGCTGACCGAGCTGGCCGGAACGGGCGCCGTTGATGTCGACGCGCTTTTGCCCGCAGGCATCAGGTCCGAAGCCGCGGACAAGGCGCAAGGCATGACCCGTATCACCGTGCGCGCAGAGGACGGCGTGCTCGCAGCCGTGCTCTACCTGACCCGCAGCGGATCCTTGCCCGATCGCGACTGGGTGACGCGGCAATTCGTGGCCGAGGATGCCAGCGCCATCGAATTGCTGGCGGGCCGCCCGGCCCGGCCTGCGCCCGATCGCGGAAAGCTGGTCTGCCTGTGCCTCGACGTGGGAGAGAACGACGTGCGATGCGCCATCCGCGAAGGCTGCGGCACGCTGAACGAAATCGCGGGAAGGACCGGCGCCGGCAGCAATTGCGGCAGTTGCCGCCCGCTGATCGCTCGCATGGTCGAGGAGGAGGCGCTGGCGAGCAGGGTGTGACGATTTCGCCCGCAATTACCGCAGCTTGGGTCATTCGGCCTTTTTGCATTGCAGCAATGGGCGAATCGCGGTAATAATGATGCATCGATGACAGGCCCCGTTTGGGCTCTCCGCGCCGAAGCGGTATTGTCATCATCCAGATCCAATCTGTAACAGCAGCAATGGCGCTGCGCGGTCGATCAACCGGATATCCGGCTGATCGGGGAACGCGGTCAGCCCATTGCACCCCCGTGTTCCTGCTTCCCAGCAATCCGCAGCCTGACCGCTGCCGAACACGGAGGGCCTTCATGGCACTTGAGAAACTCGTCATCGTCGGAAATGGCATGGCCCCGGGCCGCATGCTGGAGCATCTGTTCGAGCAGGCGCCCGGCCGATACGACGTCACGATCTTCAACGCCGAACCGCGCGTGAACTATGACCGCATCATGCTGTCGCCGGTGCTGTCGGGCGAGAAATCGTTCGACGACATCGTGATCCACGACGATGCCTGGTACGAAACCCATAACGTCACCCTGCACCGCGGCGCGCGCGTCACCGAGATCGATCGCGCGTCCAAGACCGTGACATCGGCGAACGGCATTACCGCGCCATACGACCGGCTGGTCATCGCCACGGGATCCAGCCCTTTCATCATCCCCGTCCCCGGCCATCAGCTGGAAGGCGTGCTTGCCTACCGCGATCTCGACGATGTCGAGGCGATGCAGCGCTATGCCTCGTTCCGCGGAAACGCGGTGGTGATCGGCGGCGGCCTGCTTGGGCTTGAGGCTGCCGCCGGACTGCACATGCAGGGCATGAAGGTCACCGTCATCCATCTGATGCCCACGCTGATGGAACGCCAGCTGGATACCGCTGCCGGCTATCTGCTGCAAAAGGAGCTGGAAGGGCGCGGCATCGACATTCGCTGCGGCGCGAACACCAGGGCGATCCTTGGCGACGGCGACGACAGGGTGATCGCGGTCGAACTGGACGACGGCACGGTGATCGACGCCGACATGGTCGTGATGGCGGTCGGCATCCGGCCCAGCACCGCCCTCGCCGCCGAGGCGGGGCTTGAGGTCAATCGCGGCATCGTGTGCGACGTGCAATTGCGCACCAGCGATCCGGCGATCAGCGCCATCGGCGAATGTGTCGAGGTGGACGGGCGCGTCTATGGCCTCGTCGCGCCGCTCTATACTATGGCGAAGATCCTTGCCGCCGATCTGGCAGGCGCGCCCGTCGACGGGTTCCTCCACGCCGAAACGCCGACCAAGCTGAAGGTCACGGGCGTGAACCTCTATTCCGTCGGCGATTTCGCGGAAGGCGACGACCGCGAGGAAGTGGTCCTGCGCGATGCCGCGCGCGGCACCTACAAGCGGGTGATCGTCAAGGACGACCGCATCATCGGCGCGGTGCTCTATGGCGATGTGGCCGACGGCGGATGGTACAACGAACTGCTGCGCAAGGGCGAATGCGTGCGCGAGTTGCGCGAGACGCTGATCTTCGGGCAGGCGTTCCAGAACGCGGGAAATTCTGACCCCCTTGCGGCTGTCGCCAACCTTGCGGACGACGCGGAAATCTGCGGCTGCAACGGTATCTGCAAGGGGGCAATTACCGGCACGATCAAGGACAAGGGCCTGTCCACGCTGGACGAGGTGCGCGCCCATACCAAGGCGAGCGCGTCCTGTGGCACCTGCACCAATCTGGTCGAGAGCCTGATGGCGCTGACGCTGGGCGACAGCTTCGATGCCAGCGCCCCCAAGGCGATGTGCGGCTGCACCCATCTGCCCCACGGCGACGTGCGCCGCCTGATCAAGGCGAATGCGCTGAAATCCATCCCCGCGGTGATGCAGGAGCTGGAGTGGACCACCAGCGGCGGCTGCGCCAAGTGCCGCCCCGCGCTCAACTATTACCTGCTGGCCGACTGGCCCGGCGAATATGTCGACGACAACCAGAGCCGCTTCATCAACGAGCGGGTGCATGCCAACATCCAGAAGGACGGCACCTATTCGGTGATCCCGCGCATGTGGGGCGGGATGACCAATTCGCAGGAACTGCGCGCCATCGCCGACGTGGTCGACAAGTTCGCGATCCCCACCGTCCATGTCACCGGCGGCCAGCGCATCGACCTCCTCGGCGTGAAGAAGGAAGACCTGCCCGGCGTCTGGGCCGATCTGAACAAGGCGGGCATGGTATCGGGCCATGCCTATGGCAAGTCGCTGCGCACGGTGAAGACCTGCGTCGGCACGAACTGGTGCCGCATGGGCACGCAGGATTCGACCGGCCTCGGCGTCGCGCTCGAGAAGTTCCTGTGGGGATCGTGGACGCCGCACAAGGTGAAGCTGGCCGTATCGGGCTGCCCGCGCAATTGCGCCGAGGCGACCTGCAAGGACATCGGCATCGTCTGCGTCGATAGCGGATACGAAGTGCATTACGCGGGCGCTGCCGGCATCCACATCCAGGGTACGACCAAGCTGACCACGGTCGAGACCGAGGAGGAGGTGATGGAGATCACCGCCGCCATGATGCAGATGTACCGCGAACAGGGTTTCTACCTCGAACGCATCTACAAATGGGCCGACCGCGTCGGGCACGACACGATCCGTGCGCAGATCCTCGACAATCCGGACACCCGCCGCGCCTATTACGACCGTTTCGTGTTCTCTCAGCGCTTTTCGCAGACCGATCCGTGGTCCGAACGCGTGTCGGGCAAGGACAAGCACGAGTTCAAGCCGATGGCCGATCTCTCCTCACCCAGCATGGAGCCAGCAGAATGAACGCCGCGACGCCGGTTGCCCGCATCGCCGACACCGGGTGGGTGCATGTGGGCACGATTGACGACATCCCACGGCAGGGCGCGCGCTGCGTCAGGACCGACGGGGCAACTATCGCGGTTTTCCGCACCGAGGATGACCGCATCTTCGCGATGGAAGACCGCTGCCCGCATCGCGAGGGTCCGCTCAGCCAGGGCATCGTGCACGGAAACTGCGTGACATGCCCGCTCCACAACTGGGTGCTGAGCCTTGAAACCGGGCTGGCCCAAGGTGCCGACGAAGGCAGCGTACCGACCTATCCGGTGCGGCTGGAGGACGGCGCCATCCACTTGCAACTGCAAAATCCGGCCTGAACGGCCGCTCGTTCAAGAAAGGAATTCGATATGTCCTATATCGCTCCCGCCGAATTCGCGGCCAAGATGGTCGATGCCGGCGAATCCAAGGTTTTCATGTCCATCAAGGACACGCTGGTCCGAGCCTATATGGCCGGTGCCATCCTTGCCCTTGCCGCGGCTTTCGCGATCAGCATCACCGTCAACACCGGCAATCCGCTGCTCGGCGCGCTGCTGTTCCCGGTGGGTTTCTGCATGCTCTATCTGATGGGTTTCGACCTGTTGACGGGCGTGTTCACCCTTGTCCCGCTGGCACTGATCGACAAGCGGCCCGGCGTCACCATCGGCGGCGTATTGCGCAACTGGGGCCTTGTGTTCTGCGGCAATTTCGCGGGCGCGATGACGGTGGCCGTGTTCATGGCGATCATCTTCACCACCGGTTTCAGCCAGGCCCCGAACGAGATCGGGCAGAAGATCGGCGTCATCGGCGAGAGCCGGACGCTGGGTTATGCCGCCGCGGGCAGCGCGGGGATGCTGACGCTCTTCATCCGGGCCGTGATGTGCAACTGGATGGTGTCGACCGGGGTCGTCGCCGCGATGATGTCGAGTTCGGTGCCGGGCAAGATCATGGGGATGTGGATGCCGATCCTCGTCTTCTTCTACCTGGGCTTCGAACATTCGATCGTGAACATGTTCCTGTTCCCCTCGGGCATCATGCTGGGCGGCGAGTTCACATGGATGGACTATTTCATCTGGAACGAGATTCCGACCGTTATCGGCAATCTGGTCGGCGGCCTGACCTTCGTGGGCGGCATGCTCTATGCCACCCATTACAAGGCATCGCCCGCCCGCAACGCGCGGCCTGCGATCGTGAATGACGAGGAATATCTCTCGATCGCCGCCGAATGACGTGAAAGCCCTGGGGGGCGCCGCGCAAGGCTGCGGCGCGCGTTTCCCGATGGAGGCCGACGATGACCGAACGCAAGACGACACCCGATCCCCGCGCCCCGATCCAGCCCGGCGAAGTCTGGCTGGTGGGCGCGGGCCCCGGCGATCCCGACCTGCTGACCCGCAAGGCGGAGCGGCTGCTGGGCGCCTGCGACGTTGTGTTCCACGATGCGCTGGTGGGCGAAGGCGTGCTGGCCCTGATCCCCGCGGAAGTACAGCGGGTGCATGTCGGCAAAAGGTCCGGACGCCATTCGAAAGACCAGAAGACCATCGACGCGCTGATCGTCGAGGCCGCGCTGGCGGGTCGGCGAGTGGTGCGGCTGAAAGGCGGCGACCCCGCGATCTTCGCCCGCGCGACCGAGGAAATCGACGCCTGCCGCGCCGCGGGAATCGGGGTCCGGATCTGCCCCGGCATCACCGCCGCCAGCGCCGCTGCCGCCGATCTGGGCCTTTCGCTCACCTTGCGCGGGCTGGCACGCAAGCTGGTGTTCGTCACCGCCCATGCGCGGAAGGGCGAAACGCTTGATCTCGACTGGGCAGCGCTGGCCGATCCAAGGGCCACGCTGGCCGTCTACATGGGCAAGGCCGCAGCGGGCGAGATTTCCCGCCAGCTGATCGCGCATGGCTTGTCGGGCAGCACGCCGGTCGCCATCGTCGAGAATGCCAGCCTTCCGGCCATGCGCGTGTTTCGCGGCAGGCTGGACCTGCTGGGGCTGATGGCGCGCACGGCGATCGGCGACGGGCCGGCGCTGCTGCTGGTCGGCGAAGCGGCCGGACAGCGCGGTGCCTTGCATGGCGAGGCCGATTTCGGGGCGCCCGCCGTCCCCGCAATTCCATTGGCCGACGCAGCCGCCATCGGCAATTGACAAGGCGTTCGCGATCTGGCCTTGTTTGCCGATAACCGGCCCTGCAGCATGCCCCTGGGATCGGCATCGCTTCGGACGTAACGACGGGCAATCCTACCCCGTTCGCGGGACAGATCTTCGGGACGCATGACGCATATTCCGACCATTCACGTGCCGGCCATCGGCGGCCAGCACCAGTTCGCCCATTTCCTGCCGGTCGCGTTCGAGCTGGCGGAATCGCATGGCTGCCGGGTGCTGGTGTTCACTCCTTCGCACGGCGACGCGCACAATATTGCCGTACTGGCCGAATCGCTGGGCAGGCCGGTGCCCGACATGGTCATCATGAAGCTGCCGCGCCGCACGAAAGCCATGGTGCCCGATGCCGCGCGCAAGCTGGCCATGCTGCTTACCTATGCCAGCCGGATCCGCGACTGCGACGCGATCCTGTGCGCCGAACGGACAAGCACGATCCTGAAGCGCCTGCCCGGACGCTTCCCGCCGCTGTTCCATATTCCGCATGGCGCGGGCGACCGGGCGGTGGGGTTCGAGAACCGCTTCGAATTCTTCGACAAGGTGTTCGTGTCGGGGGCCAAGGATCGGGACCGGCTGCTGGTGCAGGGCTGTGTCGCGCCCGAGGATTGCGTCGTCGGCGGTTCGGTGAAGCTGGGCACGATGATGCAGCTTGGCCTTGGCAGGCCGCCCTTGTTCGCGAACGACAGGCCGGTCATCCTCTATAACCCGCATTTCGACCGCCGCATGGGCACGGGCGAGACCATGGCGCGCAGGCTGGTCGAAACGGTCTGCGCAGGCGGGAAATACAATCTCGTCATCGCGCCGCATGTCCGCATGGCGCGCGGGTGGAACGACAGGCGCAAGGCCCGGTGGCTGGCGCTGGAAGTGCAGGACCGCGTGATCGTCGATCTCGGCTCCGACCGGTCGAGCGACATGAGTTACACGCTGGCGGCCGACCTTTATGTCGGGGATGTCAGCAGCCAGGTCTATGAATATCTGGTCCGGCCCCGCCCCTGCCTGTTCGTCAACGGGCATGGTGCGGACTGGCGGGACAATCCCGATTACGCCATGTGGCGCTTTGGCACGGTGATCGAACCGGGTGACGACCTGCCCCGCGCGATCGAGCGTGCATTCGAAAGCTGGCCGTTCTTCCGCGAGGCGCAGCGCCAGCGCACCATGGCCGCATTCGACGGGATCGACTGGGACGCTTCGGGCGAAATCCGGATGGACGGGCCAGACCCGGCGGCGCGCATTGCCGAGATTATCGCACAGGACCTGCGCCGCGGCGACGGCATGCCGGTCAGCGATCCCGCCGCCTTCAGCAGCGCCTTTCGCTGAACGCTAAAGGATGGCGACCCGATCGGGGATGGCCGATCCCGCGACGGCGCGTTTCATGCCGGGCGAGTTGAACGGCATGATGACGCTGCCCGCCTTGTCCACCGCGATCATGCCGCCGTCACCGCCATGGTGCGCCACCGCGTCGAGCACGGCCTGTCCCGCATCTCCAAGCGACGCGCCGCCATAAGCCATGCGGGCGGCCACATCGCGCGCGCCGCCTGCATAGACGAAGGCTTCGCCGATGCCGGTGCAGCTGACCGCGACCTCGCCGTCGGCCCAGTTGCCGATGCCGGTGATCGGCGTATCGCCCACGCGCCCCGCGCGCTTGCCGAACAGGCCGCCGGTGGAGGTCGCCGCCGCGAGCCGCCCCATGGAATCCAGCGCCACTGCGCCCACCGTGCCATGCGACAGCCCGGAATCGAGCGCCTGCGTTTCCTCCATCTCCACGCCGACAGGCAGGCGGTAGTGGGCGGCCGGATCGCGGACCATCGCCAGCCCGCATTCGCCCGCGAAGGCGCGCGCGCCCTCGCCCGCCAGCAGCACGTAAGGCGTGCGGTCCAGCACCGCGCGGGCGGCAGTGACGGGGGATGCGACCCCGCTCAGCGCGCAGACGCCGCCGGCCTGCATGCGCGCGCCGTCCATGATCGCGGCATCGCATTCGACCTGGCCCTGATCATTGGGTGCGGACCCGCGACCTGCGACATAGAGCCCGCTTTCCTCCAGATCGCGCACCGCGTGCTCCACCGTGTCGAGCGCGCTTGCGCCGCCTGCCAGCATCGCTTCGCAGCGGCGGATCAGCGCGGCAAGATGGACCTCCACCTCCGCATAATCGCGGTCGGGATTGACGCCCGCGCCGCCGTGGAGGGCGATGACGTGGTTTCGCAATGCGGGCATTCAGCGACCTGCTTTCGTGATTGTGATGTCGATAGGTTCGATGTCGAAACGCACGCCGCTCAGCGCGTAATGCGCCGTGCCGTCGGGGCCTCTGCCCCAATGGCCGCGCGATGTTTCGGTCTGGGTGAAGCGATAGGTCACGCCGTGGCGGCCCGCGAAGGAATGGCGTTCGACGACATTGGCCGCGGCGTTGTCGAGCAGGGATTCGCCCGCCACTTGCGCCAGTGTCTGACCGCCCAGAGCCATGCCGCCGCCATTAATTGGCGCGGAATTGGCATATTCCTGGCCGATGGTCGGCTTCCTGTACGGCGCCGGGGTGACCGAACCGGTCGCAATGTCGATCGCGTCGCCGGATGCGGCGAGGCCGAGCAGCAGGTTGGCCGCCGCGAACCGGTCGCCCTCTGCCCGCGTCGCAGCGCGTGCGTCGATCAGGGTGACATAGCCGCTGCCCGCGACCTCAGCCGTCGCTGCGCCGGGGTGGAGGATGAGCGCGGTGTCCTCGTCGATGCCGAGGCCCATGCGGCGGGGCTGTCCCGGCGTCAGCAGCGCGGCGGTCAGACGACCCAGACGCGCGCGCTGGCCGAAATGCTGGTCGACCAGCGCGCCGGTCACGAAGCCGAGGCCGCGGCCCAGCGCCATTGGCTCGCCCGGCGAGCCCGGTAGCAGCGCGGCCAGCGTGTCGCCCTGCGTGATCATCGGATCGCTCATGATCGCGGCGCCTGCTGAGGAGCCGCCGACGACCGCGCCTTCACGCAGGCGCTGGCGGATCGCGGCGAGCATCGGTGTCTCGCGCCCGTCCGCGCCGATCAGCAGAGCGGTGATGCGCGACTGGTCGCCGCCGGTGAACCAGATCGCGCCAGCCTTGGAGATCTTGGCGATTTCTTCGGCGCTGGCGGCATTGGCGGCCCATCGGCTTTCGTCCACGTCCTCGGTCGCGGGATCGTCGATCATCGCCAGCCGGATCGCGGCGATGTCATTGGCCTTCGCGCCGTGGCTGACCAGCGCCTCGGCGAAGCTGTCGGCGGATGTTTGCGGTTCGCCCGAGGCGGCGGGGATGATGACGATGGCGGGCGCGTCGGCGGGTCGAGCGTTCAGGAACGCCTTGTGGACCGCCGCATTGCCGGGTTCCAGCCCGCCGCCGACGATGACCAGCGTGCCCTCTTCCGCTCGCGCGGGACCGGCCAGTGCAAGCAGCGCCAGCAGGGCGGTGAAAATCGCGCGCGGCATCAATATCCTCCTGCATGGGCGAGCAGCATCACGATGCTCGCCATGGCGACAAGGCCCAGCACCGGTTTCCAGATGAAGGCCAGCCATTCGCCGTAGCCGACCCGCGCCGCGGCAAGGCAGGCCATCAGCGCCGCCGAGGTCGGGATGATCAGATTGGTGAAGCCGTCGCCCAGCTGGAACGCCAGCACCGCGGTCTGCCGCGTGACCCCCGACAGGTCCGCCAGCGGGGCCATGATCGGCATGGTGATGCTCGCCTGTCCCGATCCCGACGCCACGAAGAAATTGAACACGCTCTGCACCAGATACATCGCCCATGCGGTCAGCCAGTCGGGCACTGCCGCCGTCACCGTGCCCAGCCCGTTCAGGAGGGCATTGAGCAGCGAGGGGCTGGCCGGATCGTCGCCGCCAAGGATCAGCATGATACCCTTGGCCGCGCCGACGATCAGCGCGGCGGGCAGCAATTGCGCCGCGCCGTCGCGGAACGCCTCCATCAGTTCGGAAATCCCCGCGATGCGCCCGATCCGCGCGATGGCGACGGTCGCGATGCCGACCGCGAAGAACTGCGCGGCGATCTCGGGCAGGTAATAGCCGCGCATGGTGACGCCCCACGCCACCCATGCGACGCCCGCCAGCAGAACAAGCAGCACCAGCAGATGCGCAGCCGAGAACCCCGCCACCGCCCCGGCATCATCGCCCCGCGCCTGCAGGCCAATAGGGGGACGCTGGCCCAGCCTGACCGCGCGGGCGTATCGCCATGTGAAGACCGCGGCCGCCAGCGTGAACACCGCCCACAACGCGATCCGCAGGCCCAGCCCCGACATGGGCGGCAGGCCCGCGATGCTTTGCGCGATGATGACGCTGAACGGGTTCATCCAGCTGGTGGCGAAACCGATCTGGCTGGCGCCATAGCAGACCAGCACGGCGGTCGCGGAATCGTAACCCGCCCGGTTAAGCGCCGGGGCCAGCACCAAAGTCAGCGCGATCGCTTCCTCCGACAGGCCGAACACCGCGCCCGCCAGCGAAAAGGCAAGGAACAGGCAGACGATCAGCCGCTCGCTGCGCGCCTTACCGCCGGGAAGCGCGGATTGCAGCGCCGCATCGACCGCGCCGGTGCGCATGATCATGCCGAACACCCCGCCCAGCACGAGGATGAAGGCCATCAGGCCCACTGTCGCCGAATAGCGGTCGCCCGTCACAAGCCCCGCGAACAGGAAATCGAGGAAACCGGTCCGATCCTCGCTGCCCAGCAGAGGGGCAGGCATCGGGCCTGCGGCGGGCTGGTAGCTGCCCGGCACGATGCGCGCCGGATCGCCCGCCACCGAAAACTGCCCCGGCGTGAACAGTAAGGTCGCGGCCCATGCGATCAGGGCCAGCGTGAACAGGATCGCCAGCGTATCGGGCATGCGCCATATGCGCGTGGCCGGCCCGGTCTGTTGCGCGTCTTCGGTCATGAATTCTCCGTTTTGTCCCGCCCCGCCCCCGGCGGCAGGACGCCGGGGACGGGGCGCGGACTTTCGCGTGCTAGAAGCGCTTCGTTACGCGCAATGTCGCATAGCGGCCGATCAGATCATGGTTGAACAGATCGACATTCGCGGACGATCCCAGCACGCGCGGGGGATCCTGATCGAAGATATTGCGCACGGCCAGCTGGACGAAGCTGTTCTCCTCGAAATCATAGCTGATGCTGAAATCGAACGTCAGGTAGTCGTCGACGTCATATTCGGCATCGGTCGGCAGGCCCAGCGCTTCCAGCGTGCGGTCGGACGGGTCGTCGCGATAGCCGCTGGTGTACTGGCCCGACAGCGCCGCGCGCCACGCATCCTTGCGCCAGCGCACCCGGCCGCTGGCGATGAAGTCGGGGTACAAATAATCGCCCGCCAGTTCCTCAAGCGGGCTGGCGTCGGATGCCTTGCGGTCGAAGTTGAAGATCTTCGTCGCGTCGAGGCTGAGCGTGACATTGCCCGCCGATCCCGCGTCGAACTGCTGCGTATAGGCGATGTCGAGGCCGTCGGTCTTCTGGAAGCCCAGATTGGTGATCTGGAAATGCGCGTCGCTGACGAAGCCGTTCTGCACCTCGACCCCCGGCGTGCCGGTGGGCAGTTCGCCCGGACCCGCCACCGCGAATTCGCCCGACAGCGCGCGGCGGATGAAATCGTCCTCGTCGATGCCGACAAGATCGGTGTGGCGGATGTTCCAGTAGTCGAGCGTCAGTTCGATGTTGCGGCCCGGCGTAAAGACAACGCCGCCGCCGAAGCTGCGCGCATTTTCGGCCCCCAGTTCGGGATTGCCGACATCTTCCGACAGCAGCGCCTCGCCATCGGCGTCGGGATCGCCGCCGCAGGCATCGGGCGTGGCCTCGCAATCCACGCGGTAGGAGCTGAGCAGCACGCCCGCCCCGCTTTGCGCCAGCGAGGGCGCGCGGAACGAGGTGGAGTAATTGCCGCGCAGCGCCAGCCAGTCGGCCGCTTCCCAGCGGGCCGCGATCTTGGGGTTGAAGTCGCTGCCGAAGCCCTGGAAATCGTCGAAGCGGCCTGCCAGCTGCACGTCCAGCGTGTCGAGCAGCGGAATGTAGAACTCGCCATAGACCGCCCAGCTGTTGCGCTTGGCAAAGGCGCTGGTGGAGGAGAAGCCGAGGATCGGTTCGGGATTGTCGGCGGTGGCGACCGCGATGCCCGCGGGCGTGTCGCGCAGCGTCTCGCGCCGGAACTCGCCGCCGAACGCCGCCTTCAGCGGGCCTGCGGGCATGTCCAGCAGCGTGCCGTTGACGCTGCCGTCAAGGGCATAGAGCCGCGACTTGCCCTTGCGCTCCGCCTCTGTCGCGAGCAGTTCGGCGACGCCGTCTTCCTGCGTGGTCTGCCCGCCGAAGGGATTGTACCACAAGGTTTCCCTGCTCGCGTCCTCGCATGTATCGCCGATGAATTCGGCATCGGGGCGTCCGAGATCGACGTCCCAGCGCTCCACCCGCGACCCGTCGGTGCAGATATTGCCGAGATTGAGGTCATAGAAGTTCTGCGCGACCGCGAGGCCCGAGACACCGCGCTGCGTCCGCTCGTTCCCGCCGAACAGGAAGGCCGCGTCGAAGTTCCAGCCCTTGCCGATATCGCCGCGCAGGCCCGAAGTGATGCGATAGCTGTCGGATTCGACCTCGACCGCGCGCGGCTGCGGGATCTTGCCCCATGCGTAGATCGGGAAGCCGTAGAAATCGGTGAAGTCGGTGGCGCCTTCGAACGAGCCTTCCTGAACGATGTCGTCCTTCAGCGCGTCGGGCCAGAAGGGATTCTCAGGGTCGATCGGCGCGCGCGAGAAATTGGCGGGCGAGCTGATGCCGCGCGATTCCAGATGGCTGTAGAGCGCGTCATTGTACCAGGTCAGCGAATCCGAAATCTCGAACTGGTGGGTGAACAGGCCGCCGATGGTCTCCATCCTGTCCTGCGCGGAGACATAGGCGTTGGTGTTGACCTCGCAGAACTCGCCGAGATTGCCCGAACCGAAATCCTCCGCCGCGCAGCCGCCGTCCTGCGGTTCCTCGGTCTGGTCGAAGAACTGGAAGAACAGATCGTTGAAGCTGGGGTAGAAGCCCTGCTGGCTGGGGCGGAAGCTTTCGCGGCTGATCGCGCGGTCGCGCAGGAAGAACGGGTTCCGCTTGAAATAATCGACCACCAGCATGACCGAGTTGCGATCGCCGATCCGCGTGCCCGCGACGCCGGTGATGTTATAGCGCCCCTCGTCGGTGCCCTTGGTCGAATTGCCATAGCTGGCGGAGAGTTCGAGCCCTTCGAAATCCTCGCGCAGCACGTAATTGACCACGCCCGCGACCGCGTCGGCGCCATAGATCGCCGAGGCGCCCGAGGGGAGCACCTCGACCCGCTCGATCGCTGCGAGGGGGATGGAGCTGGCGTCGATGAAGCTTTCCTGCCCGCGTGCGAAGGCGCTGATCTGCGCGCGGCGGCCGTTGATGAGCGTCAGCGTGGAGGACGCGCCAAGGCCGCGCAGCGACACGGCGGAGGCGCCGACCGGGGTGTCGGAGGACAGCGGGCCCGCAGTGGCGGTCGAGAAGGTGCCGCCGCCGCCCGAGGTGACGGGCAGATCTTGCAGCACTTCGATAATGGTGGCCGCGCCGGTGTCGAGAATATCCTCGCGCGTGACGGTCTGGGTCTGGACGGGGCCGTCGGTGGGCAGGCCCTGGATGCGGCTGCCGGTGACGACGATGGCGCTCTCGTCCTCCGCCTGTGCGGCGGGGTCGTTGATGGAAATATCGGCATTGGCCTGCGCCAGCACAGGCGTGGCGATGCCTGCCAGCAGCAGAGCCGCGGTGCCCCTCGCACCGCGTCGGATATGGTTATGCATGGTCTGATCCCTCGAACCTTTGAACGCAACGAAACGTGGCGAATGGTCGGGGATGGGCCCGGATTTTCAGATGGCAGAAATCATGGACGAGTGTCTGCCGGATCCGCGCCTATCCCGCGCGGCCGGGAATCACTCGTTGAACCAATCGGTGAGGTGAGTCTCGATCGATCGGCGAACGGCCACCTGGCCGCGAAGGGGGCAGAAGAATTGCCTGTCCATTGCAGGATTATGTCATTCGAAATTGCGCTGCGCAATATGGATGCGGCGATGGGCGTGCCGACAGGCCTGATCTGGCGCGGTGGGCTGATGGCAAGCATTTCACGAACAACGATAATTCATTCCCGCCAGCCTGTGGGAAGCGCATGTGGGGACGCGCCGAGAGACGGCATGCGGGAGCGCTCTCACGCGAATCTGCGCCTTGTTCGCCGGCGCGCCATGCGGCATGGGTCGGGCGTGCTTTCCCAGAAGACCCGCTATGCGATCCGCGCGATGCAGCATCTGGCCGATCATTACGGCCAGCGCATCGTGCCTCTGTCGGAAATCGCCGAGGCGCAGAAGATCCCGCCCAAGTTCCTGACGGTGATCCTGTCGGAACTGACCCGTTTCGGAATCGTCGAATCGCAGCGCGGCAAGGATGGCGGCTATCGCCTGTCGATCCCGCCCATCGACATCACCTATGGCGACCTGATCCGCGTGATGCGCGGCTCGCTGGCGCTGGTCCCCTGCGCCAGCCGGTTCGCGCATGAGAAATGCAAGAACTGCCTTGAAGAGCATGACTGCCGCACCCGCGCGCTGATGCTGCAGGTTCGCGACGCGACCGCCGAACTCTTGGACGGGGTCCGGCTGTCCGATCCGATCCAGCCGGTCGGGGACGAGGATATCGGGGCCGCTGCACCGCAAGCCAAGGCCTAGCGAAGAAAATCCTTCGCCGCACAAAGCGAATTTGCGCCACCCGCCATATTGTCAACAAGATTGGTTGAGAATATCTGCTTTGTCACGGGGCGATTCCCCCGTGCCGAGATTTTGGAGACCATGGACATGCGTCAATCGACCGATGGCGTGCCCGAGAATGCCGCAAATCGTAATGCCGGAACCAGCCCCCTGTCCGAGCAGCTGCAGGCGATTGCCGATGCGCTGGGACAGATCCGCTATGGCGTCATCCAGCTGACCGTCCACGACGGCAGGCTGATGCAGCTCGACATCACGGAACGCCGCCGCTTCGCCTGAGCGCGAGGCCGCGGCGTCCGGCCAACCCCCAACATAACAGGCCCAGCAGACCGGACCGCCGGATGCGAAGTCCCCCACCGAGAAGGGAATTTCATGCATCCGTCGTTCCGTGTCCGCCCCCGCGGACCATTCCTTCGCGCGCCATGGCTTCTTGCCAGCAGCGTATTTGCCTTCGCACTGGCCGCCCCTGCCTTCGCGCAGGATGCGCCGACAGCAGATCCGCCCGAATCCCCATCCTCGGTCGGGACCGGCGCGCAGGACGATGGCGATATCATCGTCACCGCCCGCCGCCGCCGGGAAACCGTGCAGGACGTGCCCATCGCGATCTCGGTCGTGGGGGGCGAGCATCTCGACAACACGGGATCGTTCAACGTGGGGCGGCTTCAGCAGCTGACCCCGACTTTGCAATATTACAGCAGCAACCCGCGCAACACCGCGGTCAACATCCGCGGCATCGGCGTGCCCTTCGGCCTGACCAATGACGGGATCGAGCAGGGCGTGGGCATCTATGTCGACGACGTCTATTTCTCGCGCGTTGCCTCGGCCACCTTCGACTTCCTCGATGTCGAGCGGATCGAGGTGCTGCGCGGCCCGCAAGGCACGCTCTACGGCAAGAACACCACGGCGGGCGCGATCAATATTACCACGCGCCAGCCGACCTTCGACTTCGAGGGGCGGGCCGAGATCAGCATCGGCAATCTGGATTTCCGGCAGGCGAAGGCCGCCGTTTCGGGGCCCTTGTCCGACACTGTCGCCGCCCGCCTTGCGCTGTCCTCGACCAGGAGGCGCGGTACGATCCGCAATGTGACGAGCGACCGCTGGATCAACGAGCAGTATAATCTGGGGCTGCGCGCGCAGTTGCTGTGGGAGCCGTCGGACGATCTGGCGATCACGCTGGCGGGCGATTATTCGCAGCAGGATCCCGAGTGCTGCGGCACGGTGTTCGTCCGCACCGGCCAGACGCAGCGCGCGCTGGACCGGCAATATGACGCATTGGCCGCCGCGCAGGATTATGCCGCGCCCAGCGGCGATGCGTTCGACCGGGTGACCGACCTCGATGCCTCGCTGAATGCCGGGAACAAGGTGGGCGGCGCGTCGCTGCGCGCGGTGTGGGAGACGGGGATCGGGACCGTGACCTCGATCACCGCATGGCGGTTCTGGGACTGGAAGCCCGAGAACGACCGCGACTTTACCGGCCTGCCGATTACAACCTTGTCGCAGAACCCCTCGCAGCAGGACCAGTTCACGCAGGAGCTTCGCCTGAGCGGCGGGGGCGACACGCTGGATTACACCTTGGGCGCGTTCTATTTCGACCAGAGCGTCGATACGCAGGGCACGCAGCGGCAGGGTCCCGCCGCCAGCGCATGGCTGATCAATCCGTCCAATCCGCTGAGCGCCGATCCGACGGTGCTCGACGGGCTGACGGCGGACAATAGCATCGCGCTCGATAACACCAGCGCGGCGATTTACGGACAGGTAAACTGGCGGCCTCTGCCGGGGCTAACGCTGCGGCCCGGCGTGCGGGTCAATTACGACAGCAAGGACGGTTTCTACGATTCCGTCGTGACCAATGGCGACGGGCAGCCGGTCACTTTCGCCAGCACCGACCCGCGCATCGTGGCCCAGCGCGCGGTGCTGGCGCCGCAGCGGTTCGGTGTCGATTACAGCGACTGGAACTTCAGCTATGATTTGACCGCCAGCTATGAGCTGTCGGACGAGATCCTCGCCTATGCGACCTACGCGAAGAGCTTCAAGTCGGGCGGGGTGAACCTCAACGGCGTGCCCAGCGACGCCAATGGCGAGCCGATCCTTGCCGCCGCCACGGTCGAGCCGGCATCGGTGAACCATTACGAAATCGGCGTGAAGGCGCGTTTCTGGGACCGGCGCGCGACGCTCAACCTTGCCGCCTTCCGCACCGATATTGCGGATTATCAGGCGCTGGTGACCAATGGCAGCCTTGGCGTGCTGCGCGGCTATCTGGCCAATGCAGACAAGGTGCGCACGCAGGGGGTGGAGGCCGATTTCTCCGTCCGGCCCAGCGCGCGGTTCAATGCCTATGTGAACGCGGCCTACACCGATGCCACCTATCGCAGCTTCACCGATGCGCCCTGCCCGCCCGAGCTGTCGGGCGGCACGACCGCAGCGGAGGGACAGGCCCCCAGCGCGCCGGGAACCCCGGGCGGGATCAGCCCCGCCAATTGCGACATATCGGGCCAGCGCCTGCCCGGCGTGTCGAAATGGGCGCTGTCATACGGGGCGGAGGGCAATGTGCCGGCGGTGCTGCTGGGTCTGGACGGGGCGGTCTATCTGGGGGTCGACGGCAATTACCGCTCGCGCTTTTCCAGCAATCCGACGCCGTCCGAATACACATGGGTCGATGGCTATGCGCTGATCAATCTGCGCGCTGGGTTCCGGGCCGACAATGGGCTGCAAGTCTTCGGCTGGGTCCGCAATGTCTTCGACAAGGACTACTTCGAACAATTGCAGGTCCCCGGCGGCAACACCGGGCTGATCGTCGGCACGCCGGGCGATCCGCGCACCTATGGCCTGACCGTCCAGCACGTCTTCTGATCTTCCGTAACGGAGAGGACCTCCTCATGTTCGACATCTCCCTCACTTTCGCCGATATCTGGCCCTTCATCCTTGTCGGGTTCGGCGCGCAGATCATCGATGGCGCGCTGGGCATGGCGTTCGGCGTGCTGTCGCAGACCATGCTGGTCAGCCTGATGGGCATGCCGCCTGCCGCGGCCTCTGCCACCACCCATTTGGTCGAGATGTTCACCACCGGCGCGTCGGGCGTGAGCCATATCTGGCAGCGCAATGTCGACTGGGGGCTGTTCCGCAGGCTGGTGCCGTTCGGCGTGCTGGGGGGGATCGGCGGCGCCTATCTTTTGACCAGCATCGACGCTTCGGCGGCAAAGCCCTTCGTCATGGCCTATCTGGCGGGCGTGGGCGTCTATCTGTTCGTGAAAGCGGTGCGCATGGCGAAACCCCGGTTCGAGGATCCGCGCATGACGCGTCCGCTGGCGATGGTCGGCGGCTTCCTCGATGCCGCGGGCGGCGGCGGATGGGGGCCGGTGGTGACGTCGAACCTGCTGGTGCAGGGCGGCGATCCGGTCAAGGTGGTCGGGACGGTCAACACGGCCGAGTTCCTGCTGGCGGTCGCGATCTCGGTGTCCTTTATCGCCACGCTGGGGCTGACGGCGTTCGGGGTGGCGGCGGTCGGCATGATCATCGGCGGCGTCATTGCCGCGCCTTTCGGAGCGGTTCTGGTCAAGCGCGTGCCGCCGCGCGTCCTGCTGTTCGCCGTCAGCATCGTGCTGGTCGCCACCAGCGCCTATAGCGCTCTGCGCGGATGGGGGGTGATCTGACCCAATGGGCAATGCGGAGGCGGCGGGATTGCGGGGTGCAGGACCCCTGCCTATAGGGCCCCTTCCCCCGCCTCTTTCAGGTTGCCAATGATGTTCAAGCACGAATTCGCCCGCGGTCTTGCCGCCCTGTCCGCCGTATTTTCCGCCGCCTTGGGCTTCGCCGCCCCGGCCAGTGCGACGGAGGACGACTTCAACATCTGGCTGGGCCAGTTCGCGACCATCGATGCGGCGGAGGACATCTATGTCCGGGTGGAAGCGCAGGAGCGTTTCACCAATGATGCCGACCGACTGGGCCAGTTGCTGCTGCGTTCGCTGGTTGCCTACCGTTTCGACGACAAGGTCAATGCGGGCGTGGGTTATGCCTATGTGCTGACCGATCCGGTCGGGCCGGTCGAGCTGAACGAGCACCGGCTCTACCAGGAGCTGAACGTCCGGCTGATCGAGAGCGACGGCATCACGCTGGATTCGCGCACCCGGCTTGAGCAGCGGTTCTTCGAGGAGCGCGGCGGGACCGGCTGGCGGGTGCGGAACATGCTGCAGCTTCGCGTACCGGTGACGCCGCGCAACCGGATCGTTGCCTATACCGAGCCCTTCGTCGACCTTAACGAGACCAGCGTGCAGCGCGGCGGCCTGTCGGTGTGGCGCAATTTCGCCGGGCTGTCTTTTCCGGTGGCGCAGGGGATCGACGTGGTGCCGGGCTATCTCAACCAGCATGTCTTCCGCGATGGCGAGGACCGTTCGGACCATGTCGCCAACGTGAACCTGTTCATGGCGTTCTAGCGGACGGGTCCGGACCGGAGTCCGCGCCGGGCGGGGGGGTGTCAGAATGGACACTTGTTGCCTTTCGCACCCGCAATATGATCTGCCCATGATAGTTTTCCGTCCTGCCGCCCCGCTTGTCCGCATTCCGTTTCGCGCCGTGGCGCTGGCTGCGCTTGCGATGGCGGGTCTCGCAGCGCCAGCGCAGGCTTCGGACGAGACGAGCACGCGTCTGGTACGCTGCGGCGGGGACAGCTGTCTGCAGGTATCCGGATATCGCGCCAATCCGTCGGCGCAGGTGCGCATCAACGGACGGCTGGTGCCGGTGCAGGGTGACAAGGGTTGGAAGGCGAGCTTGCCGCTGGAAACCCTGCGCGAATGGACCGCACCCAGCGCGCGGAGCATCGAAGTATCGCTGCACGAAACGCAGGAACAGGCCGAATCGGTTGAGCGAGTCGCGCTTCCCATCGGTGTTCTGGGCGATTCAAGCAATCTCGGCTCGCTGGAGGTGCGCGCGCAGTGGTGACGCGAAATGCGCTTTGATTAGCGTGGTTTGCGCCTGAATTGAACATAGGCTTCCGTCCCTGAAGAGGGGTGGTCGCTGCTGAAACCGACGTTTTTCCGTGGATTCTTGCCAGATTCCGCGCGATCGTCTATTGCGGATGAGAACCGCCCGAGAGCGGTATTGAAACCAGTTCGCAGGAGACGATGATGAAGAAGGCCCTTTTGGCACTAGCCGCGCTCGGCATGGCGACGTCCGCTGCCGCCGCAACCGGCGATCCTTTCGTAGATGAAACCGCGACCCTGCGCCTCGACGGGCTCGACCTGTCGACCGTGGAAGGACAGCAGCGTCTTGCCATTCGCATGGACGATGCCGCCCGCGCCGTCTGCGGTAACGGTCTGGCGAAGGTGCACCTCGCCGTGGCCGCCGAAGCGCGCCAGTGCCAGGCTGCCGTGAAGGAGGATATCCGCCTTCAGATCGAACAGCGCATGGCGCGCAGCGACACGCCCGTTCGGGTGGCGTCGGCTCGCTGATGCAATACGGCTGATCCCGGCCCCTTTCGACAGGGGCCGGGACGCCGGATTTCCCGACGCGGCATTTGCCTGACGGCACATTGCTGCATAGGGTGACGGGCATGGATCCCGCGCCCGACAAACGCCCGAATTCCCGGCCCAATTCCGCCCCGAATTCTGGCCCGAATGCTGGCCTAGACGCTAACCGGGCCGCGACACCCCAGATCCACCCATCCGAAACGCAGGCACGCGCGGCGCTGAAGCGCGGCGACTTGCAGGCTGCCGCCACGGCCGCGAAAGCGCTGGTCGATGCGGAACCGGATCGGCCCGAGGGCTATTTCCTGCTGGGCATGATCGCCGCCGAAGCGGGTCAGGTCGCCAAGGCCGTGCCGCTGATTCAGGCGGCGGTCCAGCGCGGGCCGCAGGCGGAACATCTTGCTCAGCTTGCCCGACTGCTGATCCTGCTGCGCCGCGACGGCGAAGCGGCAGAGGCGGCGCGGCGCGCATTGGCGCTGGAATCGCAGGATGCCCGCAGCCTCGACACCATCGGCTGCGTGCTGGCCCGCCTGGGTGAGCACGAGGCATCGGTCGCGCCCTTCACCGCCGCGGTCGAGGCGGAGCCGGACAATATCGACTATCGCTACAATTTGGCGGCCGCGAGCGGGTTTACCGGGCGGAACGAGGATGCGCGCCGTCATTACGAGGCGATCATCGCCGCCGATCCGGGCAATGCCCGCGCGCATTACGCGCTGGCCATATTGTCGCGCCAGAGTGCGGATTCCAACCATATCCCCCGGCTGAAGGCTGCGCTGGCCAAGGCCGCGACGCCCGGCGACGCATTGCGCATCCGCTATGCGCTGGCCAAGGAGATGGAGGATGTCGGCGACGCCGAGGCGTTCGCGCATCTTGCCGCCGCCAATGCCGGGCAGAAGCGCGAGCTGCGCTATGATTTCGCGCAGGACGCGGCCATTTTCGATGCGATCGAGGCCGCGTTTTCGGGCGCGGTGCCCGCTGGCGATGGCAACCCCGACCCCTCACCCATCTTCGTCGTCGGCATGCCGCGTACTGGCACCACCCTGGTCGACCGCATCTTGTCGTCGCATCCCGATGTGACATCGGCGGGCGAGCTTCAGGCGATGCCTCTGGCGGTCAAGCGCCTGTCGGGCACGCGGTCGCGCACCATCGTCGATCCCGAAACCGTGCGGCAGAGCATGCAGGCCGATCCCGCCGCCATCGGCAGCGCCTATCTGGCGCAGGCGGGTCATCATCACGCGGGCGAAACGCCGCGCTTTACCGACAAGCTGCCGGCCAATTTCCTTTATGTCGGCCACATCGCGCGCGCCCTGCCCCATGCGCGGATCGTGTGCCTGCGCCGCAATCCGATGGATACGGTGTGGAGCAACTTCAAGAATCTGTTCGCCAGCGAGTCGGCCTATTACGCCTATTCCTACGATCTGATGGACACTGCCCGTTACTATGCGCGGTTCGACCGGCTGATGGCCTTGTGGGACCGGCTGTTTCCGGGCCGCGTGCTGTCCCTGTCATACGAAGGGCTGGTGGCCGATCAGGAAGGGCAGACGCGCCGCCTGCTGGATCATTGCGGGCTGACGTGGGACGCCGCCTGCCTGTCGTTCCACGAAAACACCGCCGCCGTCGCCACGCCCAGTGCGGCGCAAGTGCGCCGTCCGATCAATGCCGACGGGGTGGGCAAATGGCGCACCCATGCCGAGGGGCTGGAACCGGTACGGGCATGGCTGGCGCAGCAGGGCTTCGACGTTTCCGCATAAGAAGAAGCCGCCCACCCCTTGGGGCAGGCGGCCTCTTCCTCCACGACATTCAGATCAGAAGCGGAAACGGCCCTCGACACCCACGGTGCGCGGGTTGAGCACGACATTGCGGTAATAGCGTAATTGCACGCCGTCGTTCAGGCCGATGCGCGAACGGTCGTTGGCGACCGACACCACGGCGTAATTGTCGAAGATATTGTCCGCGAACAGGTTCACGCTGAACACGTCGGTTTCATAGCCGATCGTGGCGCGGTGGGTGACGAAGCTGGGCAGCTTGTCGCCATAGGCGCGGTCCCAACCGAGGCGGGTGACGACATTGCCGCGATAGACCGCGGTCCAGTTCGCCCGGATATCGCCCTCGCCCATCGGCATGATATAGGTCGCCCCAAGCGTGCCCGAGTTCCGGGGCGAACCCGGCAGCCGGTCCCCGTCACGCGCGATCAGCTTGATCGGCGAGCTGGGATAGACGCCCGGAGGATCGTTGACCGGGATAAGGCCGTCCAGCGAGTCGACCACGCCGTCGCCGTTCGAGTCCACGTCCTCGGTCAGCTCGGCATCGGTGTAGGAATAGGTGCCCTGAATCGACAGCTCGGGGATCGGGCGGAACTGGAACGATCCTTCAAAGCCCTTCGATTCCGCCGCGCCCGCGTTCACGGTGATGCCGGTCACGCCATAGGTGGTGGCCGATGCGACCTGCAGACCTTCCCAGTCGATCTTGAACACGTTGAAGTTCAGCGTCAGCATCCGGTCGAACAGCTGGCTGCGGATGCCGATCTCGATATTCTTGGTCGTGTCGGGACCGTACTGGATCTCGTTCGGCAGTGCGCAGATAACCTGCGGACCGTCATACTGGGACGGGTCCTGCGGAATGCTGGGATCGCAAGGCGCCACCCGGTTCGGGCCGCCGATGCGATAGCCCTTGGAGTAGGTGCCATAGAGCATAAGGTCGGGCGTGATGTCGATCGAGCTGTTGAACTTCCAAACCCAACCGTCCTGACCGCCCTCACCGCCATTGGCCGGCAGGTCATACGGGCTGAGCGGATCGCCCAGCAGCGGCAGTGCCGCCGCACCCGCGATTTCCGACGTATAGTCGAAATAGCGCGCTCCGCCGGTGATCTGGAAGATATCGATGGGCCGAATGGTGGCTTCGCCGAAGATCGCCTTTTCGGTCACCTTCGAGGTGATGTAGCTGACATATTCCAGATATTCCGGATTGGTTTCCGGATCGCCCCACGGATGGTTGGGCGTGCGCTCGGCATAGTCGCTCTGGTACTTGTTCTCGTTGTAGAAGCCGCCCAGCACCCAGCTCAGCGGTCCGCCGTGGGTGGACACGAAACGGATCTCGGCATTGACCTGCTCGCGCTTGGTATCGGACTCGTTCCAGGCCGAGAAAGCGGGATAGAGTTCGTAGCCATAGTCGAGGTCGAGCAGCAGGTCGGTCACGTCGCCGATGGCTTCGGTGTTGACCTCGGTATAGGCGCCGGTCGCGACAACGTCGAAGATATCGGCGATATTGGCGTTGACTTCCGCGGCCGCCAGATGGGCTTCGCGGGTGGTCGGCTCTTCGAAGCGGCTGGCGTTTTCGTAGAGGCCGGTGCCCAGCACGCCATTGCTGTTGGCCTGCGCGCCGCCCGTCTTCGTCTCCTGATAGGCATAGGTCAGGAAGAGTTTCAGATCCTCGCTGGTCTGAAGCAGAAGCTGGTTGCGGCTGGTGAAGGTCTTCTCATAGTTGAGATCCTTTGCCCGACGCAGATTGGCGCCATAATCCTCGCGGTTGACGACATCGGGGCCGCTGGGCTGCGGCAGCGAGATGCCCGGTTCCTGCACGATGAGCGGATAATCGATGAAGCCGGCTTCGGAATAATAGCCGGTCGCCGTGCGGAAGGCGATGTGGTCGCGCACGATCGGAATGTTGAGGGTGAAGTCGCCCTGATAACCGAAATCGTCGCTGTGCGACATGGCATAGCCGCGGCCGTGGACCTCGCCCTCGATCACGTCGGTGTTGGGGCGGTTGGGGATATAGCGGATCGCACCCGACAGCGTGCCGAGGCCATAGAGCGTGCCCTGCGGTCCGAGCAGCGTCTCCACACGCTCGAGATCGAGCAGCTTGAAGTCGAAGTAGAGCGGGACCTCGCCCATGTAGACGCCGAGCGAGCTGTTGTAGTTCGACCCGAAATCGTCGGTGTCGCTGGCGCTGAGACCGCGCAGCACGATGTCGCCGGTCGATCCCGGACCGGTGTCGAGCACGGTCATGCCCGGCGTGAAGTCGGCGATGTCGCGCACGTCCTGCATGCGCTGCGCCGCGATTTCCTCCGCGCCGATGGCCGAGATGTTGATGGGCGTGTCCTGGATGGTCGTGCTGCGGCGGGTGCCGGTGACGATGATCGCGTTCTCGTCCTCGATCATCGCGGTTTCGGTCGGCGCATCCATGGCGTCCTGCGCGGCCGCCTGGGTTGCGAAGGCACCGCCCGTCAGCATTGTCGCAGAAAGAAGACCCAAGCGTAGTTTCGCGCAATAATTCATCTGTTACCCCCTCATTGGGTTAAAACTTCCCCGCGCCCTGACGCGGGGTCAAAGCTGGTATTCCTTCGATTTCAGGACCTTGCGTTCGCCCGTGCTGCCGCTTTTGCGGCTTGTGCCCGTGCCCGCCGTGCTGCCCGCCTGTCCATTGGCCGGGCTGTGCGATCCGGTACTCTTCCTGCGGCCCGGCGGGGTTCAACCCGCCGAGGGTGTTGACTTGTCCTTCCCGCCTTCGTCGCGGCCGGCCTTGAAACGGTCGATCACGGGCTGGAAGGGAAACATGAATTGTTCGTAGATCGACAGACGCCTGCGGTCGTCCTGCCCGACGATGGCAGATTCGCCGTCGCGATAGGTGCCGAAGATGCGGTCGAAAACGATGATCGAATTGCCATAGTTGCAGCGCGTATCCTCATAGCTGAGCGCCGTGTGATGCAGGCTGTGATGCCGGATCGTGGTGAACAGGAATGAGTAGAACAGCGGCGGGTTCGACCGGACATTGGCATGGGCAAAGCCCGAGATGACGCCGCCCATGTTGATCGCGCAGAAGATCGCGGCCAGGCTGAAATCGAACAGCGCGACGACGCTGAGGCTGATCAGCACCAGCTCGATCGGGTTGCCGACCGCGCCTTTCAGCGCGTTGAGCTGTGTTACGTGGTGGTGCGGCGCGTGGGTCAGCCACAGCGGATACACGTTGTGCATCAGGCGATGCATCCAATACTGGCCGAATTCGACCAGCATGATCACCATCAGCGCCTGCACCACGAAGGGCAGTTCCATCAGCCACGGCGTGGCGATGCCAAGCCGTTCCTTCAGCGCCATCAGCGGCTCGTCCGCGATCTTGGTCGCGGTCCAGCCGACCACGGTGTACATCAGCACGGTGTAGAAGACGTCGGTCGCGAATTCGCGGCGGTTGATGCGCCAGCCTTCGTGCCGTTCGAACAGGAATTCGAGGCCCTGGATCCACGCCATGATCGCGACGGCGACGATGACGAGCGTATAGGGTGCCTCTACCCAGGCGTCGGGGGCGAAACCCCAGAAGGCGACGACGGCGGCAAGGGTGAAGGGCGGGATCAGGTTGACGATCGTCGTCCGCACCTTCGCGCCGGGCGCTGCATCCGATGCTGCCTGCGCGGCGGGATCCGCCTGCGAAGCAGAGGAACGATGCGTGCTGCCATCTTGCGGCTGGTGCATAGAAAACCTCCTTATCGGGCCGCGAACGGCCCAATGTCGAAATTCCTCTGCCCAGTGGCTTTGCGTCGTTCTTTAATGCGACGAGAGACAAGGTATAGATATTACCAAAAGCGTCAAGCGTATTAAATCAGCAATGCTGCAACTGCGTTGTCCGGCAACAAATGTCTGCACCGCAAGGATTTTCGCTGTTTTGCGTGTGATACGGGACCGGGGCAACAGGGCATTTCGGGCGCATCGATAGTAGCAATGCTGCAACATTACCCGCCTAGCGGGGCGAATCGCGGGAAGATTATATCCTTCCCCCTCCCCAGCCGCCGGACCCTCAAACGAAAACACCCGGACATTGGCCCGGGTGTTTCCTGTCTTCGGTCTGAGGGGTGCGGTCACTCCTCCGCGGCAGCGGCAGGTTCGGACCACCATGACAGGGTTTGGTTGTCATGCGCCGACGTCCAGATGCCCGCATCGGTATAGCGCAGCGCGCCGCTGCCAGCCGCCGCGCCTGCGCGCGTGACGACCTGCATGGTCGCGGGATCGATCTTGGCGAAAGTCTGGTCGTCGGTGGTACGCAGCCAGACCGCGCCGCCGCCGACGTCGATATCGCCATAGATCAGGTTCTCGCCGACCTTTATCCGGCCGACCAGCTCCATCGTTTCGGGATCGACCCTTGCGACGGTGCCGTCGCCCTGTTCCTGCACCCACACCCCGCCTTCGCCTGCGGCGAGGAAGCCCGGCTGCTTGCCCAGCGATACCTTGCCGACAACTTCATTGGTGGCGGGATCGATCTTCTGCAGGGTCTGCCCATCGCTGCTGACGGCCCAGAGCGCGTCGAACCCATAGGCGAGGTAGAACGTGCCCGGATCGACCGTGACGCTGGCGATGACCGTGTTGCTGGCCGGATCGATGCGCGCGATCTGGCCGGTGGCGGCGCTGGGGACCCAGATCGATCCCGCCCCCTCGACCACATTGGTTTCGCCCTTTGGATTGGCGATGCCGGTTTCGATGATCGTCTGCACCTCGGCGGTGTCGAGGTCGATGCGGTAGAGATTGGCGTCGGGGCAATTGGCCACCCACAGCGATCCATAGCCGACCGCCATGGTCCCGCAGGGGCGCGGCATCGGGGTTGCGGCCAGCTTGCCTTCGGTCGACCATTGCTCGACCCGGCCGTCGTTGGTGGTCCAGACCGTGTCGCCATCGATCGCGAGGAAGTCGGCGAAACCGGGAACGCTGAACTCCTGCTCGACCAGTTCGGATGCACTTGCCGATACCGATGACAGGATGGCGGCCGATGCGAGTGCCGCTGCGACAGTCTTCTTCATGCGCATGCTCCTTGGTTGGGCCCGGCGGGCTCAGCTGTAGCGATAGGGGTATTTGTCGATGGTGGTCATGCTGCGCGTCTGGTTGCATAGGAAGACCGTGCCGGTGAAATAGATGCCCGGTTCGGTGACCGTCTTCGCGAATTCGAACGTGTCGCGCAATTGCTGCACCGTCATCTGCACGGGCGCCTCGTTCGGCTGGTAGGTGAGGCCGTAGGGATAGTCCTCGTCGTCCTTGCTGATCTCGACATGGCAGCCCATCACATGGGTGACGGGATGGGTGTCCACGAAATCGATCAGCCGCTGCATGCTGTCGAACCACGGCTCCCAGAAACTGATGTAGCAGCGACCGCGATAGAACATGTCGCCGGTATAGAGGATCTGGGTGTAGCTGTCGTAATAGGCGAATTCCGACACAACATGGCCGGGCGACCCCCAGATCAGGATCTCGCGCCCGCCAAGGTCGAGCGACACGCGTTCCTCGGGAAAATTGGTCATACCCCAGAAGCCGACCATCTCCTCATGCGTCAGGCCCATGTAGCGGGTGTTGGGCCGTTCGGCGAACTGGTTGACCGCCGCATAATGGTCGGCATGCAGATGGCTGAACGCGACCAGCAGTTCCATACGTTCGGGGTTCTTGTCATTGCGCTCGCACCATTCGTCGATAGTCGCATCGACGATGCCGCGCAGGTCGCAGTCGTTGCGCAGCTGCACGAAACCCTCGTCCAGCAGCAGGATCCGGTCGTTCCCGAAATAGAGCGGGGCGAAGGGCGCTTCGTAGCTGTAAGCCTTGTTCTGGCGCAGGATCGCGGTGTGGTCGTTGTACCAATGCACCTGCCACGGCGGGTCGGTGTTATCCATGCAGGATTCCGACCCGAAGATCCATCTGTCGGGAAAGCTGCCGGCGGCGGGCAGGTTGCTGGTGAAATCGATCGGCGGGCCATTGCCGGCGCGCGACTGGGCATAGGCCACGCCCGCGCCCGACAGCGGGATTGCGGCGACGGCATTGCAGGCAAGAAACATGCGGCGGTCCATGAATGTGTCCCCCAGTTCAGAACGGATGCGGCGGGCGGATCTGCGGCACGTCGGCGGGCCACACATTGGTTCGCTGATCGGGGCTGACGCCGTTCAGCAGGATGAAGTCGGGCCGGATCAGCATCAGGTCCCTCCCCTGAACCTCGCGTGCATATTGCAGCGCCTCTGCGATCAGGGACGGTTCCATTTCCAGCACGCGTTCATAGGGCCGGTAATTGCGGAAGCGCGGATAGGCCTGACCCGGCACGAACATCATGTCGATATGGCCGCCCATCACATATTTGACGGGATTGGCGTCGGCAAAGGCCTTCAGCCTTTCGAGCGAGGCCACGAAATCGCGGTCGTTCCCGATATTGATCTTTCCGGGAAACAGCAGGTCTCCGGTGAACAGGAAATCGCAATAGGGATCGTAGAAGCTGAGCCCGTCCTTGTGCGTGCCGGGCGTCGGGATCACCTGGATCACGCGGTCGCCCAGATCGATGCTGGACGTGCCGGTGGGCCACTTGCCCAGCAGGCCGTGGAATTCCTGCATCGCGGCCAGCGGCGTGGGCGCAATGGTCGTGTCGGGGCGGCCCGCGAACTGGGCAAGGCCCTTGGTCTGCGCGTGGTCTTCGCCCGATGTCATCACCAGAGTCAGCGGCACGCGGGTGCGCCCCCTCGCCTTGGCCCAGCGTGCGACGATCGCGTCGACCGTCTCGCGCAGCGGGTAATGCGCGGGGTTGGCGCTTGCGCCATTGTCTATCAGCAGCGCGCCCTTGTTGCCGAACAGCAGATAGGTGAACGGCGCTTCCCAATGCACGCACATGTTCTGGCGCAGGATAAAGCTGTCCTCGTTATACTGCATCACCTGCACGCGCGGGTCGGTGTTCTTCGCCGCTACGTTCGATCCATATGCCCAGCGAAAGGCGATATTGCCGGGCGCAGGGCCGTCGCTGGCATAGTCGTGTATCACGGGGGCGGCGGGATGCAGCGGCACCGCACTGTCGGTATTGCGCACGCCGGGGCGGTTATACTGCAATTCCGGATTGCCGTTGGGATAGCTGCGCGAGGTGGACGATTGCGGATTGCCGGACAGTTCCGGTCGGTAGGTCTGGTTTTGCGGCATCGCACTCCCCCCATGCGCCGCCCGAAGGCAGCCGTGAACGATAGCCCTAGATGCACGCCCTCCCAGACGTCGCGCCTCGCCGGAACCTTGCGATTCCGGTGCGCGCGACGATCATCCTACGGATATTACAAAACATATCAACAGTAATAATTCTTCATGGACAAGCGGCCCAATTCGCGCAATGCTGCATCCGCGAAAGGAGTTCGAATCATGCTCATGGGGGTCCGCCACGCGGGAAAAATTGCACTGATGCTGTGCGCGATGCTGATCGCTGCCTGCTCACCTTCGGGAAGCGAGCAGCAGGAGCCGCGCACCGAATTCAACATCGGCTGGTCGATCTATGCCGGATGGATGCCATGGCCCTATGCGCAGCAGGCCGGCATCGTGAAGAAATGGGCCGACAAGTACGGGATCGAAATCAACTTCGTGCAGGTGAACGACTATGTCGAGTCGGTGAACCAGTACACAGCAGGCAAGCTGGACGGCGTAACCGTCACCAACATGGATACGCTGACCATCCCCGCCGCTGGCGGCAAGGATACCACCGCGATCATCGTCGGCGATTATTCGAACGGCAATGACGGGATCCTGCTGAAGGGTTCGAACGATCTGGCCGCGATCCAGGGCCGCGACGTCTATCTGGTCGAGCTTTCGGTCTCACATTACCTGCTCGCGCGGGGACTTGAGACCAAGGGCATGCCGTTGACAGCCGTCAATACCGTCAACACGTCGGATGCCGATATCGCGGGGGCCTTTTCCTCGCCCGACATCACCGCGGCGGTGGCATGGAACCCGCAGCTTGCGACGATGAGGGACACGGCGAATACCAATCTGGTGTTCAGCTCCGCCGATATTCCGGGCGAGATCATCGATCTGCTGGTCGTCGATACCGCGACGCTGAAGGCCAATCCGAACCTCGGCAAGGCGCTGGCGGGGATCTGGTACGAAACGATGGCCCTGATGCAGCAGGACAGCGAAGCCGGGCGCGAGGCGCGTGCGGCGATGGCCAAGCTGGCGGGCACCACGCCCGACGTGTTCGATGACCAGCTGTCGACCACCTATCTCTATGCCGACCCCGCCGCCGCGGTCGAGGCGACCCGTTCGCCCGCCCTGGTCGAGACGATGACGCGCGTGCGCGACTTCAGCTTTGCGCAGGGCCTGTTCGGACAGGGCGCGCGGTCGGCCGATGCGGTGGGCATGTCCTTCCCCGGCGGCACCGTGCTGGGCGATCCGGACAATGTGACGCTGAGGTTCGACGACACCTACATGCAGATGGCCGCCGAAGGCGCCCTGTGACGGGCACAATGATCGGGGCGGCTGCGGGCACGATGCGCGCAGCCGCCCAAAGCGGGGGTTCTGATCGATGCGCTGGGTAAATCGCCGGCCGCGGCGCGGCAACCGGATGCTGTTGGGCGCGATCCCGATCATCCTGCTGATCGTGCTTTATCTCGCGGTCGCGGGGGCGCGGCACGCGGTCAATCCCGCCGACAAGATCCTCCCCCTGCCCGGCGCCATGATCGAGGCGATGGCCTCGCTGGTGACCGAGCCGGACCAGCTTTCGGGCGAATATCTGTTCTGGGCCGATACGCTGGCCAGCCTGACGCGGCTGGGCATCGGGCTTGCGATCTCCACGCTGTCCGCACTGCTGGTCGGGCTGGTGCTGGGGATATTGCCGCCGGTGCGCGCCACGTTCGGCCCGCTGGTGACGGGCATTGCGGTCATCCCGCCGATTGCGCTGCTGCCGATCCTCTTCATCGCCTTCGGGCTGGGTGAAACGGCCAAGGTAGCGCTGATCGTGGTGGGCATCGCGCCCTTCATGATGCGCGACATCGCCGCCCATATCGGGGCGCTGCCGCGCGAACAGATCATCAAGGCGCAGACGCTGGGTGCCAGCAGCTGGCAGGTGATGATCCGCGTCGCCCTGCCGCAGGCCATGCCGCGGCTGATCCAGGCGGTGCGCCTGTCGCTTGGCCCCGCATGGGTGTTCCTGATTTCCGCCGAGGCCATCGCCGCCGACATCGGGCTCGGCTACCGCATTTTCCTCGTCCGGCGTTACCTATCGATGGATATCATCCTGCCCTATGTCGCGTGGATCGCGCTGCTTGCGGTGGTTATGGACCTTGCCCTCACCTGGGCCAGCAACCGCCTGTTCCCCTGGGCCCATGGAGCCGACCATTGAGCGCGCTGCTTAGCCTTCGCAACATCTGGGTCGAGTACGGCGAGAAGATCGTGCTCGAGAACGTCTCCCTCGATATCGAGGAAGGCTCGTTCGTGTCGATCATCGGCCCGTCGGGCGCGGGCAAGAGCAGCCTGCTGCGCGTGATACTGGGGCAGGAAACGCCCACGCGCGGCTCGATCCTGCTCGACGACGTGCCGCTGCCGGGCGAATGCGGGCCGGATCGCGGCGTGGTATTCCAGCGCTATTCGGTGTTTCCGCATCTCTCGGCGCTGGGCAATGTGATGTTCGGGCTGGAATGCAAGCAGGCGCCCTTCTCCTCGCGCCTGTTCGGTTCGCAGAAACGCGCCGCGCGGGAGAAGGCGGAAGAGATGCTCGCCCATGTCGGGCTGGACCACAGCATGCATCTTTATCCGGCCGAGATGTCGGGGGGAATGCAGCAGCGGCTTGCCATCGCGCAGGCGCTGATCAAGCGGCCCCGCATATTGCTGCTGGACGAGCCGTTCGGCGCGCTCGATCCCGGCATCCGGACCGACATGCATGCGCTGATCACGCAGCTCTGGAACGAATACCGGCTGACCGTGATCATGGTCACCCACGACATCAAGGAGGCGTTCTCGCTGGGGACGCGGGTGCTGACGCTCGACAAAAGGCGGCACGATCCGCACGCGCCTCACCGCTATGGCGCGACGGCGGTCTACGATCTTGAACTGACCCGCAAGGAAACGCCCAAAGCCGCCGATGCCGAGCCCGAGGTTTCAGCGGGCAGTATTACGATTGACAATAATCATAATAATTGAGAGACCGTTCGCATGAGTTCAGAGCCCACCAATCTTGCCCGCCTGAGCATGAGCCTGCCGGCCGAACTGTTCCGCCAGCTGGACATGATGGTCGAGGAACGCGGCCTGCCTTCGCGCTCGCAATTGATCGCCGAACTGATCCGCCACGCGCTGGCCGAGCATGAGGCGCGCGTGCGCCCCGACGACATGCTCGCGGGCACGGTGACGCTGGTCTATCGCGGCAATCGCGGCAAGGCGCGGCAGCAATTGTCCGAGACGCAGGCCGATTACCTGAAGGAAGTCATCTCCTCGCAGCATGTCTTCCTTGAGGACGACCAGTCGATGGAAGTTCTGCTGGTGCAGGGCCCTGCCAACAGGCTCGAGGAACTGTGCGACGCGCTGCGCGGCATTCGCGGCGTGAACCAGCTGCAACTTGTCACCACCACCGCCCTGCTGCCGCCTCTGCACGAGCTGGAAGGCGAAGAGCCGCCCGCCAAGGGTGCGGCCAAGGGCGCTGCGAAGAAGAGGGAAACCGCATGACGACCAATCTGGCCGATCCGATGGCGGCGCGCGACCATGCCCGCGCCATGGCCGGCACCAAGGCCGAGGCCATGCCGGTGCTTCCCCCCGTGGCGGACGATCTGCCCAAGGGCGTGTCGGCGGACGATCTGGTGTGGGAAGAGACCATCGCGGCGGGCGGCTATGCCACGCGGCGCCTGTCGCGCGGATCGCGGCTGCGGCTGATCGATCTGGAGGGCGATGCCTGCGCCTCGCTGCTGATCTATAACGCCGACATGCCGACCGAGCGGCTGAACGTCGCCGACACGGTGAAGGTCCAGTGGAACGCCTATCTGGGCGAAAACAAGCTGCTGCTGTCCGACATGGGCCGCGTGCTGATGAGCATCGTGCACGACGACGCGGGCACGCATGACACGTTCTGCGGCACCTCCAACGCGGCCACCAACACCGCCAAATATGGCGAGGGCCGCAACAGCGGGGCCTTTCCCAACGGGCGCGACCGTTTGCTGTTGGGTTCGGCCAAGCACGGGCTGCGGCGCCGCGACGTCCACCCCTGCGTCAACCTGTTCAAGGGCACGCGGATCGAGAAGGACGGCACCATCATTCCGCAGGTCGGCCCGTTCGATTCTGGCCGCAGCGTGATCCTGCGCGCCGAGATGGACGTGATCGTCGTGATCGCCAATTGCCCGCACGTGATGGATCCGCGCGATGACTATAGCGTCACCCGCCTGCGCGCCACCGCATGGCGCGGGCCGGTCACGCCGGAGGACGACGCCGCGCGCAACGCCTCGCCCGAGGGGCTGCGCGCGTTCGAGAATGTCGAAGACTACTACCGCCGCTGAGAAAGGGCCGACACATGACCACAGATCCGGCCACTACCGGCCTTTCCGGCAGCATCGTGCATGACGAGATCGTGCCCGCCCGCGCACCATGGCTGCACCATGTCGCCAAGGGCCAGACCCTGCGCGTCGTGGATGTGGAGGGCAATCAGGCCGTCGATTTCCTGATCTATTCAGCCGCCGACGATGTCGAGCGTTACAGTGCGCAGGACACGGTCGCGGCGCAGGGGAACCTGTTCCTCAAGACCGGATCGGTGCTGCTCTCGAACGAGGGGCGGCCGATGATGACCATCACCGACACCTCGGTCGAATATCACGACACCATCGGCGGCGCGTGTTCGTGCGAATCCAACACGCTGCGTTACGGCCACCACACCAAGGCGCAGCACGCCTGTGTCGAGAATTTCCTGGAGGCTAACCTCACCGAAGGCCGGGGCAAGCGCGACATGGTGCCCAACATCAATTTCTTCATGAACGTCCCGGTCGAGGAAGACGGGTCGCTGGGCATCGTCGACGGCATTTCCGCCCCCGGCCTGACCGTCGACCTGCGCGCCGAGATGGACGTGATCGTGGTGGTGTCCAACTGCCCGCAGATCAACAATCCCTGCAACGCCTTCAACCCCACTCCTGTCCGGATGATCGTGACCGCATGAGCTTTGACACCGTTCTCGTGGCGAACCGGGGGGCCATCGCCACCCGGATCATCCGCACGCTGCGCCGCATGGGGCTTCGCTCGGTCGCGGTCTATTCCGAGGCGGATGCGGGATCGCTGCATGTGTCCGAGGCCGACAGCGCGATCTGCATCGGCCCCGCCCCGGCGGCGGAAAGCTATCTCAACATTCCCGCGATCCTTGCAGCCGCGAAGGAAAGCGGCGCGGGCGCGATCCATCCCGGTTACGGCTTTCTGGCCGAGAATACCGAGTTTGCCGAGGCCTGCGCGGCCGCCGGCATCGTGTTCGTCGGCCCCACGCCCGAAAACATCAACATCTTCGGCCTGAAGCACAGCGCCCGCGCTCTGGCGGAGGAACACGGCGTCCCCCTCGCCCCCGGCACCGGCCTGCTGACGGACGAGGCGGAAGCGGTCGAGGCGGCGCGCAAGATCGGCTTTCCGGTCATGCTCAAGGCCACGGCCGGCGGCGGCGGCATCGGCATGCGCATCTGCGAGGACGAGGCCGCCGTGCGCGACGGTTTCGCGGTCGTCGCGCGGCTTGGCGCGGGCAATTTCGGCGATGCGGGGGTCTTCCTCGAACGCTATATCGGCCGCGCGCGCCATATCGAGGTGCAGATCTTCGGCGACGGCCAAGGCCGCATCATGCCGCTGGGCGAACGCGATTGTTCCTTGCAGCGCCGCAACCAGAAAGTTGTCGAGGAAGCCCCCGCCCCTCGCCTGTCCGATGCCAAGCGCGCCGAGCTGATCGCCGCGGCTGTGCGTCTGGGCGAAGCGGCGCGTTACCTGTCCGCGGGCACGGTCGAATTCCTGTTCGATGCCGAGCGCGAGGAATTCTTCTTCCTCGAGATGAACACCCGCCTTCAGGTCGAACACGGCGTGACCGAGGAAGTCATGGGCGTCGACCTCGTCCAATGGATGATCCGCGGCGCGGCGGGCGATTTCACCTTCCTCGACCGCGAGCCTCCGGCGGCGCAGGGCCATGCGATCCAGGTGCGGCTCTATGCCGAGGATCCGGCGCTGGACTATCGCCCCACGGTCGGCGCGCTGACCGCGGTCGACTTCCCGTCCGACATCCGCGTCGAGACATGGTGCATGGCGGGTAATGAGGTGACCAGCTGGTACGATCCGATGATCGCCAAGCTGATCGTCCACCGCCCGACGCGCGACGAGGCGATCGCGGCGATGCAGGACGCGCTGGACGTCAGCCGCATCGACGGGATCGAGACGAATCTGCGCTGGCTGCGCGACGTGGTCCGCAATGAGAAATTCGGCAGCGGCGAGGTATCGACCCGGCTGCTGGAGAGCGTGAACTATCAGCCGAACTGCATTCGCGTGACCAGCGGCGGCACCGCGACCACGGTGCAGGACTGGCCGGGACGGCTTGGCCTGTGGGACGTGGGCGTGCCGCCATCGGGGCCGATGGACGACCGTTCGTTCCGTCTGGGCAATCTGATGCTGGGCAATCCGGAAGGCATGGCCGGGCTGGAGGTCACCGTCAGCGGACCGACCCTGCAATTCAGCGCGCCGGCCCGCATCTGCCTGACGGGCGCGGATTTCGGCGCGAAGCTGGACGGCGAGCCGGTGGAACGCGGCACGGTGCTGTCGGTCGAGGCCGGGCAGACGCTGGCGATGGGCCGGACGGCAGGCGGCGGCGTTCGCGGCTATATTTTGTTCGCGGGCGGGCTGGACATCGCGGCCTATCTGGACAGCCGCAGCACCTTTGCGCTGGGCCAGTTCGGCGGCCATGCCGCGCGGCGGCTGCTGGCGGGCGACACGCTGCATCTTGGCGCGGAGGAACCGGCGACCGAACCGGCGGCGCTGGCCCTCCCCGAGATCGGGCGAAGCTGGGAACTGCGGGTGCTCTACGGCCCCCACGGCGCGCCCGATTTCTTTACGCCGGACGACATCGCCGAATTCGTCGCAGCCGAATGGCAGGTCCATTACAACAGCAACCGCACCGGCGTGCGACTTGTCGGGCCAAAGCCGCAATGGGCGCGCAAGGACGGCGGCGAAGCAGGGCTGCATCCGTCGAACATCCACGACAATCCCTATGCCATCGGCGCGGTGGACTTTACCGGCGACATGCCGATCATCCTCGGCCCCGACGGCCCTTCGCTGGGCGGGTTCGTTTGCCCGTTCACGGTGATCGCGGCGGATCGGTGGAAGATCGGACAATTGGCCCCCGACGACCGGCTGCGCTTTGTGCCCGTCAGCGCCGAGGATGCTGCGGAGGCGGCAGCGGCGCCGCTGGACCGTTTCGGCAGTGATCACGCCACACGCGATATCGCCGATCTGTCGCCGATCCTGGCCGAGATCCCGCAGCAGGGCATCCGCCCGCGCGCGGTCTATCGCCAGCAGGGCGACCGCAACATCCTCGTCGAATATGGCGAGATCGTCCTCGACATCGAATTGCGCATTCGCGTCCACGCCTTGATGACCGAGCTTGAGCGGCTGAAGCTGCCAGGCGTGATCGACATCGTGCCGGGCATCCGCTCGCTGCAATTGCATTTCGACGGCAAGGCGCTGGACCAGAAGGCTGCATTGGCCGCGCTGATCGAGGCGGAGGAAAAGCTCGGCGACCTCGAGGATTTCCGCATCCCCTCGCGCATCGTGCACCTGCCGCTCAGTTGGCGCGATCCGGCGACCATCGAGACGATCGAGAAATACATGGGCGCGGTGCGCGACGATGCGCCGTGGTGCCCCGACAATATCGAATTCATCCGCCGCATCAACGGCATGCGCGATGCCGACGCAGTCGAAAGCCTGATCTTCGATGCCAGCTATCTCGTGCTGGGGCTGGGCGACGTCTATCTGGGCGCGCCGGTGGCGACCCCGGTCGATCCGCGGCACCGGCTGGTCACCACAAAGTACAACCCCGCCCGCACGTGGACGCCGCCAAACGTGGTCGGCATCGGCGGGGCCTATATGTGCATCTATGGCATGGAAGGTCCCGGCGGCTACCAGCTGTTCGGACGCACCATCCAGGTGTGGAACACGCACCGCCAGACCGACGCCTTTGTCGACGGCAAGCCATGGCTGCTGCGTTTCTTCGACCAGATCCGCTTCTTCAAGGTCGACGCGGATGAGCTGGCCGACTGGCGGCGCGATTTCCCGAATGGACGCCGCTCGATCGAGGTCGAGCATTCGGAATTCCGCCTCGCCGATTATCGCGCCTTCCTGAAGGAAAACGCCGAAAGCATCGCCGCGTTCGAAGCCACAAGACAGGCTGCTTTCGATGAAGAGCGCGCCGAATGGGAACGCTCGGGCGAGTTCGACCGGATCGGCGATCTGGCCGATGCCGACGCGGGCGCGGCGGAAGTCGCGGCGGTCGAAGTGCCCGAAGGCAGCGAGCTGATCGAAGCACCCTTCGGCGGTAGCGTGTGGAAGCTGATGGTCGAGCCGGGCGATGCGGTAGAGGAAGGCGACATCATTGCGGTGATCGAGTCCATGAAGATGGAATGCCCGTTCGAAAGCCCCGCCAGCGGCACGGTGTCGGCGCTCTACATGCAGGAACGGCAGTCGCTGCAACCCGGAACGCCCATGCTGGCCCTGAGGCGCAGCGCATGACCGACCTCAATCGCCAGAGCGTCACCGCCATCGCCGACGCGGTTTCGTCGGGCCGGACCAGCGCGCTTGCCGTCGCCGAGGATACGCTGGCGCGGATCGAGGCCTATGATGCGATCCAGCCGCAGATCTGGATCAGCCGAGCGCCGCGCGACGGCGTGCTGGAGGCCGCGCGCAAGGTCGATGCACGCATTGCCGCTGGCGAAACCCTGCCGCTGGCGGGCGTGGCATATGCGGTGAAGGACAATATCGACGTTGCTGGGCTGGAGACGACAGCCGCCTGCCCTGCCTTTGCCTATTCCCCCGACCAGTCGGCAGGCGTGATCGAACGGCTGGAGGCCGCAGGCGCGATCTGCGTCGGCAAGACCAATCTCGACCAGTTTGCCACCGGCCTTGTCGGCGTGCGCAGCCCTTATGGCATTCCGCGCAATGTCTATAACCGCGATTACGTCAGCGGGGGATCCAGTTCGGGATCGTCGGTCGCCGTCGCAGCGGGCCTTGTCCCGTTCGCGCTGGGCACCGATACGGCGGGATCGGGCCGGGTGCCGGCGGCGTTCCAGCACCTGATCGGCTTCAAGCCGACGAAAGGCCGCTGGAGCACGCGCGGTCTGGTCCCCGCCTGCCGCAGCATCGATTGCATCACCGTGTTTACCGACAGCATCGCCGACGCGCGGCGCGTGGACGAGAGCATCGCCGCCTTCGATGCCGGTGATCCGTGGTCGAAGCCGCTGGCCGATGCCGCGCTGACTCCCAGGGGCATCGGTGTGCCGCGCCCCGACCAGCGCGTGTTCTTTGGCGATACGCAGGCGGAATATTTCTACGACCGCGCCCTCGCCGCCCTGTCGCAGAATGCCGAGATCGTCGAGATCGACATCCACCCGCTGCTCGAAGCCGCGCAATTGCTGTACGGCGGGCCTTGGGTCGCCGAACGCACCGCCGCGGTCGAGGCGCTGCTGAAGAGCGATCCCGATGCGATCGACCCCACGGTCCGCGGCATCGTCGAGGCGGGGCTGGACATGAAGGCGGTCGATCTGTGGAACGGCATCTACCGCCTGGCCGAACTGAAGCGTCAAGCCGACGGGTTATGGGACGGCATCGACATGCTGGCCTTTCCGACGACGGGCACGACCTATCGCGTGCGCGAACTGCAGGCTTCTCCGGTTGCCCTCAACAGCAATCTGGGCCGCTATACCAATTTCGTGAACCTGCTCGACATGGCGGCGATCGCGGTGCCTGCCGGTCAGCGCGGCAATGGCACGGGCTTTGGCATCACGCTGATCGGCCCTGCCGACACCGACCGCGCGCTGATGGACGCGGCCGAAACCTATCTGGACGCGGCCGATCTGCCCGCGCTTCCCCCGCTCGATATGGAGGATAATATGGAACGCGTGAAACTGGCCGTCGTGGGCGCGCATCTGAAGGACATGCCGCTGCACTGGCAGCTTACCTCGCGCGATGCGACATTCGTCGGCGCGTTCGAGACGGCGCCGAACTATCGCCTCTACGCCATCGCCAACAGCACGCCGCCCAAGCCCGCGCTGGTACACACCGCGGACGGCGCGGCGATCAAGGTGGAGGTCTATGAACTCGACATGGAATCCTTTGGCAGCTTCACCGCCGAGGTGCCCGCGCCGCTCGCCATCGGGACGGTGACCCTGTCCGACGGGTCCAGCGTCAAGGGCTTCGTGTCCGAACCGCGCGCGACCGAGGGGGCCGAGGACATCACCCATCTGGGCGGATGGCGCGCCTTCATCGCGGGCAGCTGAACGATGGCGCGCCGCCTTCATGACCTTCGCCGCACGGGCGGACATTCGTGATGGCGGACGCGCTTGGCCGGTTGCGGGCATGGGCGGCGCGGCGGCTTGACGCTGCCGGGCCGGACGCGGGCGCAAGCGAGGAATATCGCGCGCTGATCGAGGATATCGAGCGGATCGAGGCCGAGCGCGCCACCATGGAACGCGCGCTGGGCGCCGCCACCGCCGCGAACGAGGCGAAGAGCCGCTTCCTTGCCAGCGCCAGCCATGAAATCCGCTCGCCGCTCAATTCGATCTACGGCTATGCGCAATTGCTGGAGCGGAACGAGGGGCAGGGCGCGCTGCATGCCGCGCGGATCATTCGCCGCAGTTCCGAACATCTCGCCAGCCTCGTCGAAGGTCTGCTCGACCTGTCGCATGTCGAAAGCGGCGCGTTCCGGCTGCAGCGCGAGACGATCCGCTTTCCGGCGCTGGTCGAACAGCTTGAGGACATGTTCGCTCCGCAGGCGCAGGCGAAGGGGGTCGCGTTTCGCGTCGAACGGCCCGGCGCGCTGCCCGAATTCGTGCGCGGCGACCAGAAGCGTTTGCGGCAGGTGCTGATCAACCTGCTGTCGAACGCGATCAAGTTCACCGATGCGGGCGAGGTCATGATGACGGTGCGCTATCGCAACGATCTGGCCACTTTCGAAGTCGCCGATACCGGCATCGGCATCGCTTCGGAGGATATCGACCACATCTACGACCCGTTCCACAGCCGCAGCCATCAGGCCGGGCTGGACCGCAGCGGAGTCGGGCTGGGCCTGTCGATCACGCAGGCGCTGGTGCATGTGATGGGCGGCGAAATCCGGGTGGAGAGCGAGCCCGGCAAGGGCAGTTGCTTTACCGTGCGGCTGATGCTGTCGCAGCCGCAGTCGCATCCGGCGGACACCACGCCCGCGCGGGTCATCACCGGCTATTCGGGCCGCCGCCGCACGATCCTCGTCGCCGACGATGACGAGACGCAGCGCGATCTGCTGGTCGGCCTGCTGGAGCCGCTAGGCTTTACCATGCTGACCGCCGCCAATGGCGACGAGGCGCTGGAAATCGCCGCTGAAAACCTGCCCGACCTCGTCCTGCTGGACATCGAGATGCCGGGACAATCGGGCTGGGACGTGGCCGAGGCGCTGCGCGCGGCGCATGGTACGGTGATGCGGATCGTGATGCTGTCGGCCAATGCGCATGAACAGCATCAGGGCGGCGACGGCAGCATGGCGAATGACATGTTCCTGCTGAAACCCTTCGAATTCAGCGCCTTGCTTGATGTCGTATCCGCGCAATTGTGGATCGAATGGACGGGTTCGAAGGCTGGCGGCGACGAAGCGCCTGCCGCCGCGCGCCGGATGCTGGTGCCGGGGGCGCGGCCCCATCTGGCAGAAATCGACCGGCTGCTGCGCACGGGCAATGTGCGCGGCGTCGAAGGGTGCATCGATTCCATCGCGGCGCTGCATCCGGATGGCCTGCCGGTGATCGACGAGATGCGGGCGTGTCTCGATTCTTTCGACCTCAAGGGCCTGAGGGCCCTGGCACAATCGGCGCAGAACGATGCCGCCTGAAGAAGACCGCAAGGACCGCATCCTCGTCGTCGACGACACGCCGGATTCGCTGAGCCTGCTGGTCGACACGCTGGAACACGAAGGCATGACCGCGCTGGTCGCCACCAGCGGCGAGGCGGCCATCGAACTTCTGGCAGAGGTCACGCCCGACCTGATCCTGATGGACGCGGTGATGCCCGGCCTCAGCGGGTTCGAGACCACGCGCCGGATCAAGCGCGACCCCGCTATGGCCTTCGTGCCCGTGATCTTCATGACCGGGCTGACCGAATCCGAACATGCGATAACCGCGCTGGAAACCGGCGGCGTCGATTACATTCGCAAGCCCATCGTGATCGAGGAGCTGCTGGCCCGGATCCGCGTGCATCTGAACAATGCGCGCATCGCGCATCGCTCGCGCCTTGCGCTGGACGGGGCGGGCCGGCACCTCGTCGGGCTGGACGCGGACGGCAAGGTGCTGTGGTGCACGCCGCAGGCGGGCAAGCTGCTGTCGCGCGTCGATCCGCAATGGAACGAGGACGCGCCCCGCCTCCCCTCTGCCATCGCCGTGCCGGTTCAGCGCCTGCTGCACGAACCGCTTAATCCCGCCCAGTCGATCCGCGCCAAGTTCGACGATTTCGACATCGAGATCGCCGCAGTCGAAACCGATCGGAACGGCGAGACGCTGATCCGCATGACCGAGATCCGCGAAGGGGCCGAGATTGCCAGCCTGCAGAAACACGGCGGCCTGACCCAGCGCGAGGCCGAAGTGCTGCTGTGGGTCAGCTATGGCAAATCGAACCGGTCGATCAGCGAAATTCTGGGCATCAGCCCGCGCACGGTGAACAAGCATCTGCAGCAGATATTCATCAAGCTGGGGGTCGAAACGCGGGCGGCCGCCACCGCCACCGCCGTCAGGATCATTTCGGGATGATTGGGGCCCGCGCAAACCAGCCCGAGAATGGCCGCAATCGGGTGATACAAGCCCTTAAACCTACGTCATTTGGACACTTACTGCGCACGGGTCCAACCCCGTATTACGAAGCAATGCCGCACTGGTCGGACGTGAATGGAACGAAGTCCGCACGACCGGCCGCATTCAATCGATGAGCCAGTAGGACACGAAAGGGCGACATGAACGGAACGCGCGTAGGAAACAGGATTATCGGTGCCGATGCGCCGGTCACCGTCGGCTGGGAAAACATTCCCAAGGTCGAGGGCGGACCGGTGAAGCGTTTCGTCTTCACCTGGTTTCAGCCCACCATGTTGGTGGCGCTGGTGCTGTTCTGGTATTATGCGCCCAATTCCATCGCGACCGCATCGACCGCGATCGCCCTTGGCATCGCGTTCAAGGTCCTGCTGCTGGGCCTGGAATGGGTGAACCCGCGCCACGACAGCTGGCGGCTGACGTGGAAGGAACTGGCGACCGACCTGTTCTATGTCGGCATCGGCTATACGCTGGTCAACATGATCGAAAGCTATATCGGCGCGGGCGCGATCATCGGCTGGGTGCAGGATTCCTTCGCTTGGGAGAAGTTCGCCTGGTTCATGGCGATGCCGCTGCTGCTGCAGGCGGTGCTGATCTCCTTCATCTTCGATTTCGGCCAGTACTGGATGCATCGCGGGATGCACAACTGGTACCCGCTGTGGCTGACCCATGCGCCTCACCACTACATCACGCAGCTCAACATCAACAAGGGCGCCGTCGGCAACCCGATCGAGCTGTTCCTGATCGGTCTCGGCATCGGCGGGTTCTTCGACTTCATGCCGCGCGCCTTCCTGCTGGCGGGCACGCTGGGGCTGACCGTGTCGATCTATCAGCACATCAACGTGCGGTTCAACACGCCGCGCTGGTGGAGGTTCACCTTCAACACGACCGAGCACCACAGCGTCCACCATTCGCAAGACTATGAGGCGAGCCGCAGCAATTATTCCGGAACCTGGATCATCATCGACCGCATGTTCGGAACCTGCATCGATGGCGAAGCGGAACTGCTTGGCATGGAGGGCGGCCGTCCCATGTCGATCCGCGAGACGATGACCTTCCCCTTCACCGAGGGATGGAAGTCGATAAAGGCGCGCCTTGGCCGGGGTGAACCGCCGCCCGAACCGGCCGCAGTGCCCGCCGAATGACGGTCCGGTGCCCGCAGGCCCTCTCCTGCGGGCACCCCACCGGTTTCCTCTTGGGTCAGGATAACACGTGAAATTTCCGTTCTTCGATCACATCTGGCACATCCGGGGCAGCGTCCCGCTTGCGCCGAACCAGACGCATGACGAGGCCTATGACAGGCTGATGCCGCTGTTCCTGAAGAGCGGCACGACGCACGAGAGATCGGGCGACACGCTGACCTTCGAAAAGAAGGATCAGGAAGCGCAGGACAAGATGTCGATCTTCGACCGCGGCGTGTTGCAGATCGTGGACGCACCGGGCGGCTCCTTCCTGCGCTATCGCATGGCCAGTCGCGCACTGCTCTATTGCTTCCTTGCCCCGCTGCTGTTCCTGGCGTTCGCCCAGCTGAACATACAGATCGGCGAATGGGAAAAGGCATCCGCCGCCGCGGAAGCCGGTGCCGAGGAAGAGGACGAGAAGGAAACGATCGAACTGCCGCAGAATGTGATCGACAAGGCGCTTGGCGCACCGGCCCCCGAGATCGACGGCCCTGGCGCAGAGGACGAGGAAGAAGGCCCCTCCCCCACGCCGGCCTATGTCTTCGCGGGACTGTTCGTCGCGCTCTATCTTGGTGGCCGCATCCTTGAGGACCGGCTGATCAAGTCGCTGTTCCGCAAGCGGCTGCACGGGATCGGCGACGACAAGGGACAGAACAAAAAGGATGCCGAGGGCGAGACCGGCTCGCGCATGTTGTCCTTCTGACCTGACCCGCCATCGCGCCCTTGCCGGGCGCCTGCTTCACAATTCGCATTTGAACGAGCGGCCGCGGCGGACCTGATCGCCCGGCCGTCTTCGTTTGCGCCGGTCCTCGCGCGAAGATTTCGCTTGCAAAAACGATAATGCATGATCCATTTTCTCTGCCGTCACGCCGGAACATCGGCGGACGAGGGGGAGATGCCTATGTTCAGCGCGGTCTTGCGTTACGCCGTCGCGGGTCTGTTCATCCTGCTGGGATTATTGCTGGGCGCTGGCGGGGCGCGGCTCGTCACGCTGGACGGATCGCCCTATTACCTGATCGCGGGCGTCGTCCTGTTTGCTGCGGGTCTGCTTGCGCTACGGCGCAGCGGATATGCGCGGCTGCTATATGCCATTTTCCTGATCGCTACGCTGGTCTGGGCGCTGGTCGAGGTGGGTTTTCAATTCTGGGCCCTGCTGCCGCGACTGGCGGGTCCTGCCGTGCTGGCGCTGCTGCTTGCGCTGCCCTTCGTGGGACGCGCGATCGGCGGTCCGCGCGCCCGCCTTGGCAGCTGGGCCGTGTTCGGGGCCGGGCTTGCCGCGCTGCTGGCTCTTGGCGGCAGCTATCTGGCGTCGGGTCCGGCATTGGGCGATCCTGCGTACAGCGACACGCCGCGATTGATGGCGGCGACGGACAGCGACACGGAATGGACCGCCTATGGCCGCGACGCTGCCGGAACGCGCCATTCTCCCGCCGCGCTGATCACCCCCGCGAATGTCGCCTCCATGACCGAGGCGTGGCGTTACCGCACCGGCGACAGCAATGCCGCGCGGCCCGATATCGCGCAGCCGATGTCCTTCATGGTCACGCCGCTGATGGTGGACGATCTGCTGGTGTTCTGCACGCCCATCGGAGCAGTGGTGGCGCTCAATCCCGATAGCGGGCGGCAGGTCTGGCGGCACGATCCGAAGTCCGAATTCGGCGCGGCGCAGATGCTGAACTGCCGCGGCGTTTCGGTGCACCGCGCCAGCGTCGATGGCACTGGCGCGCGCGAAACGGGCGGGCTTTGCGCGAGCCGGGTGCTCAGCACGGCGGTCGACGGGCGGCTGCTGGCGCTCGACCTTCGGACCGGACGCCCCTGCCCGGGTTTCGGCGACAATGGCACCGTTTCGCTGCTCGATGGGCTGGGCGAATTCGACGAGGGGGCGACCTATACCACCTCGCCGCCGGTCATCATCGGCGATACCGCAGTGCTCGGCGGCTATGTCCGCGACAATTTCAAGACGAACGATCCCTCGGGCGTGGTCCGCGCGTTCGATGTCACCACGGGGCGGATGCTGTGGGCGTGGGATTCTGGCCGCCCCGACGATGCGCCCCCGCTGGCGGAGGGCGAAACCTATACCCCCGCCTCGCCCAATGCGTGGAGCGTGCTGAGCGCGGATCCCGAACTGGGCCTTGTCTATGTGCCCACCGGCAATGCGACACCCGATCATGTCGGCATGCATCGCAGCGCGGAGTTGGAACGCTATGCCAGTTCGGTCGTGGCGCTGGATGCGGCGACCGGGCGGGTGCGCTGGCATTTCCAGACCACACGGCACGATCTGTGGGATTATGACGTGCCCGCGCAGCCAGTGCTGTTCGACATGCCCACCGCCTCGGGCATGGTGCCCGCGGTCGCCGTGCCGACGAAGCGGGGCGAGATCTTCATCCTCGACCGGCGCGACGGCACCCCGCTGACGGGGATCGAGGAACGGCCCGCGCCGCAAGGCAATGTTCCGGGCGAACGATATGCGGCGACGCAGCCCTATCAGACCGGCTTTCCCTCGCTGATCCCCGCCGCCCTGCGCGAGGCCGACATGTGGGGCGCGACGCCGATCGACCAGCTGTGGTGCCGGATCCGTTATCGCTCGCTGGATTATCGGGGCGATTTCACGCCGCCCTCGACGCGCGGGGCGCTGCAATATCCGGGCATCTTCGGCATGCTGAACTGGGGCAGCGTCAGCGTGGATGCGGCGCGCGGGCTGATGGTGGTGAACTCATCGGCCATTCCGCAGGTCGTGACGCTGCATGACCGCGCCGCGATGGCGGGGCAAGAGGCGGGTAATGCCCATACCGCCGGCATGCTGCCGCAGGAGGGTACGCCCTATGCGCTGACGATGGAGCCGATGGTTTCGCCGCTGGGCATCCCCTGCACTACGCCGCCATGGGGACAGCTGACGGCCATCGACCTGGCCGACCGCACGGTCGCGTGGCAGAGGCCGCTTGGCACATCGGAGGATATCGCGCCCATGGGCATCGCGGTGCCCGGTATCTTCAACCTGGGTGGGCCGGTCACGACCGGCGGCGGCGTCACGCTGATCGCGGCGACGCTGGACGATTATCTGCGCGCGTTCGACACCAGAACGGGGCAAGAGCTGTGGCGCGGACGCCTGCCCGCAGGGGGACAGGCGACGCCGATGACCTTCGTGTCACCGCGCAGCGGGCGGCAATTCGTCGTGATCGCGGCGGGAGGGCACGGATTCCTCGGCTCGACGCCGGGAGATTACCTGATGGCCTTTGCCCTGCCCGATGGAGCAGCGCAGGACGCGCCAACCTCGCGATAGGATCAGGCGCGGCCGACGAAGTCCTCGCCCGCGTCGCGCTCGGCGCGGTTGGTGGAGGCGGCGGCGCCGATCTCGGACATGCCCAGCTTGGCGTGATATTCGGCCAGCTGGCGCAGCGCCATCTCCTGCGCCTCGCCCGTCAGCACCACGGCGGCGCTTTGCAGGAAGGCGCAGCGCAATTCGATGCGGCAGGCGGCGCTGTCGGTGATCTCGATCGCCCAGCGGCGATAGACGAGGAACTCGCTGACCACGTGCCGCTGCGCCAGCCTTTCCAGGTCGAGATCGGCGCGCGTATGCCCAGCCTCTATCTGCAGATCCAGCCAGTTGCGGAACCGGTTATAGGCGACCGAACGCAATTCGCGAACCTCGGCCGTCCGGGGGTTCAGCGCGAAGTTGAAGCCGATCGCGACCCGCGCATATTCGGTGTCGCGCTCCATCTCGCTGACCATCCAGTCCAGCTCGTCGAACACCACGTCCAGCGTATAGGTGCGGTTCTTGCGCGCGATCACGCTACGCACCTCGCGCATGCGGTCGGCGACGGTGGCGAAGATCACCCCGTCCTTGTCGGTGAACAGGCGATAGATCGTGCGCGGCGCCACCTCCGCCTCGCGGCACAGGCGGGCGATGGTCATGCCCTCGGCCCCCGCCTCGCCCAGCAGGCGGTGCGCGCAATCGATGATGCGTTGCCGCCGTTCGGCCATCGCGGGGCTGGTGTAGCGGCGCGGCACGCGGCGCGATGCACCGCTTCGCGTCACGTGAAGCTGTGTCTCGGCAGTCTCGACCGGTTCAGGCGTGATTTTGGCCATAAGCGAAAACCTTAGCGTTCTGCGGTTTTCGAAGGAAGCCGCCCAAGAAAAAAACATAAATGTTTGTTTTTCGCTTGGTAAAAATGATTATCCATGTTCTTTTGTCCTCATCGCCCAACGATGGCGATCACGAAACCGATTCGCAGTCAAAACAGCGAACGGAAACATGGAGAGGGAAAGCCGATGGGTGGATTCCGCCAACAGACGAGTTGCGCCTTGCGCTTGGCCATTGCAGGCCTGTTTTGTTCAGCCAGCACGACCGCGCTGGCCCAGACGGACGATGCGCCCCCGCCATCGCAGGACATGCCTGCGGATCCCGGCGCGCTCGACCCCGCTGCCCCCACCCCTTCCCCGACCGCACAACAGGGACAGGCCACGGGGCTGGAGGAAATCGTCGTCACCGCAAGGCGCGTGTCGGAATCGCTGCAGGAAACGCCCGTCGCGGTCACAGCTTTCACCTCGCAGGCGATCGACAACAAGTTCGCCGCCGACATCCGCGCACTGGCGGGCGATGTGCCCAACGTGGTCATCACCAATGTGCCCGGCTTCAACGCGGCCTCCATCGGCATTCGAGGCCAGTCGACTGGCGACATCATCCTGACCTTCGAACCCGCCGTGGGCGTGGTGGTCGACGATTTCGTGCTGGCCCACGTCCAGACCCAGCTGTTTGACCTGTTCGACGTCGAACGGATCGAGGTGCTGCGCGGACCGCAAGGCACATTGTTCGGCAAGAACACCGTGGGCGGCGTGGTCAATGTCATCACCAAGCGGCCTGAGACCACGCTCGGCGGGCAGATCCGGCTGGGCTATTCCAGCTTCGACACCAAGGACGTGAAGGCCTCGCTCAACCTGCCGATCACCGACGGGCTGTATTTCCGCTTCGCCGGTTCGTTCCAGGAAAGCGACGGCTATTACAAGCTCACCAAGAACAACGATGTCGACGAGCCGCAGGGCCGGCGTGCGACGGGCGAAAATTTCGGCGGCACCCGCTATTTCAACGCGCGGGCAAAGCTGCTCTGGGAAGCGACGCCCGATACCGAATTCATGCTGACCTATGAATTTCTGCGCGACCGCGGGGATTCGCCGCCGTCGGTCAATGAAACGCCGCCGGGTTTCCTGTTCGACGTCGTGGGCTTCGAAGGGATCCAGACCGACGGGACCGACCCGTTCGACACCGGCACCACGCTGTGCGAAGGCGACATCGACGCCGCGACCTGCCCCGGCACGCTGCTGGGCCACCGCATCGACGTCGACGGCGCCTATCTGCGCGGCGAGCATAACATGCCGGGGCTGGGTTCGATCACCGCGGTGGGCGGTTACCGCCGGGTGAAGTCGATCCTGCCGTCGGACTACACGGGCGAAAACGCCTATCTGTTCGTGTCCACCCGCAACGACGTGCGCGAGCAATACAGCTTTGAAACGCGCTTCAGCTCGGACTTCTCGGACCGGTTCAAGTTCACCGTCGGCGGCATGTACTGGGGCCAGACGCTCGATGCGCGGGCGACCAGCTTCCTCGGCTTCCTGCGTTTCCTGGGCGATCCGACCGCGCTGAGCGATCCCAACCAGTCCACCGCCGACTACAAGGTCGACAGCTATGCCGCGTTCGGCGAAGCGGAATACAACATCAGCGATCCCTTCGCCGTGTTCTTCGGGGCACGCTACACGGTCGAGGAAAAGAGCTTTTCCGTCCGCCCGCAGGTGCGCCGTTCGATCATCGAGACGGGGTTCTGGCCCGAATATTCGGATTCGGACAAGTTTGAAAAGCCGACCATCCGCGCCGGCTATCGCTGGGAAATATCGCCCAATATCAACAACTACTTCACCTATAGCCAGGGCTACAAGTCGGGCGGATACAACGAACAGGCGATGTCGGCGACCTCCGCCCTGCCGTTCGAGGAAGAGACCGCCGACAGCTTCGAACTGGGCTTCAAGACCGAGACGGCAGACCGGCGCGCGCGGCTGAACGTCGCGGGCTTCTATGTGAAGTACAACGACCTTCAGCGCGACGCGGTGGTGCCCTTCACCGATCCGATCACCGGCCTGCCGGGGCAGGAAACCCGCACCACCAACGCGGGCAAGGCCGAGGTTTACGGCCTTGAGGTCGAAGGCAGCGCCGTGCCGGTCGAGGGGCTGACGCTCGGTGCCTCGCTGGGCTGGCAAAAGGCCAAATATCTCGAATTCCTGACCGATATCGACGGCGACGGGACCAATGACGATGCATCGGGGCTTGGCCTGCGCAATGTGCCCGAATGGACCGTGGGCGGCACCGCGAGATATCAGTTCCCGCCGTTCGATTTCGGCGAGATCGATATCGGCGCCGACATCAACTACCAGTCGGAATTTGAATCGGTCACGCTGAACGCCCCCTTCACGCAGGGCCAGGCCCGCACGCTGGTCGGGGCGTCAATCAACTGGACCGATCCGTCCGGACTGCGCGTGTCGCTCTATGGCCGCAACCTGCTGGACGAGACCTATCGCGTCTCCGCCAATTCGGTCGCGGGCCTGTTCAACTTCACCAATTACGCCCCGCCCCGCTCTTACGGCGTGGAGCTTTGGATCAACTACTGACCGATGGCCTTGCGTCTCTCCCCCGGGCTGTCCGCTCTTCCTGCTCGTTCAGGGCCTTGTCGCCCTGGGCGGCAGGCGGTGCGGGCGGCCCACCCCATCGGGCACCATGTCGAACGCAAGGCTGATGCGTTCGCCCCCCCCGCTGAATGGCAGCGTGCCGTGCCACAGGAACGAGGGAAACAGGATCATGCGCCCGGCCCTTGGCCGGATCACGCGCGCGGTGCCGCCACCGCCCAGCTCTTCGGGCAGCGGACCGATGGCGAAGGCGCCTTCGTCGCTGTCGTCCGCCGTGATGGCGGCGGGGTAATAGACGCCCGACAGCCAGTTGGGGGCGTGGATATGCGGCTCCACCGCGCCGCCGGGGGTCAGCAGCGTGCCCCACAGGGTCAGGCTCCAGCCTTCGGGCCGTGCATCGGCAAAGGGATGCGCCGGACCCTCTCCGATCGCCTCTGCGTGTTCCGCCAGCGCGGTGCGGGCGATGTCAGCCAGAGCCGCAATGGCCGGGGTGTCCGCATCGGCCAGTTCGCCGCTCTGCCGCCCCTTGCGCGTGACGAGGCCTTCGGGTTCGAAGGTCAGCGAGGGATGCGCTCGCAACTCACCCTCGAGCGCGGCGCCGAACGCGTCCACCGTCGCGAAACCGGCAGGCGGCGTGATGTCGATGATGCGCACGAAACGCTCGATTTCGCACAATGCGTCCAGCGCAGCCCCCTCCCCCGCGCGGTCGAGCGCGGCGGCGAGATAGGCGAGCGGCGTGGTGCTGCCCGGCGCGGCGGCGAGCAAGCGGTCCGCGATGGGCGGCACCTCGTCCTCGCGCCCCAGTTTCAGCAGCAGGCGCATCAGATTGACGCCAACCGGATGGCTGGGCTGCCGGTCCAGCGCATCGCGCCAGATCGCGATGGCCCCCTCGTGCTCTCCCAAGGCCTCGCAGGCCATGCCCGCGACATTGGCGGCGCGCGGATGGCCGGGAACGGCATCCAGCACCGCCTGCGCCTCGCGCAGCGCCTCCCCCGCCCTTCCCAGCCGGTGCAGCGCATCGGCGCGATTGAGCCGCGCCTCGTGGAAAGCGGGCTTCAAAGCGAGCGCCGCATCATAGCGCCCCAGCGCTTCCCCATCGCGGCCGCAGCGCGCCAGCGCGACGCCGAGATTGTTTTGTGCGCCGGCGTCCTGCCCGGACAGCGCCACCGCGCGTTCGAGAACGCCCACCGCTTCCTCGGCCTGATCCGCCGCAATCAGGCAGGAGCCGAGATTGGCAAGGCCGGGCGCATGCTGCGGCCGTGCTGCGACCGCCTGCTGCAGCATGACAACGGCTTCGTCGTGCAGACCGCCCGCCTTCAAGGCCAGCCCCAGATTGACCGCGCGCGCCGGATTGGCCGGATCGGCGGCATGGGCGGCGCGCATCGCGGCGATCGCGTCCTGCACCGCGCCTCGGGCCTGCAGCGCCATGCCGCGCACCGTCAGCGCGTCGGGATCGCTGCCATCTCTCGCCAGCAGGCCGTCGGCCAGCGCCAGCGCCCTTGCGGTATCGCCGCCGCGCAGCGCCGCCACGGCATCGGCCAGTATTTCGCCTCTCACCGGCATGTTTTCACCATCGAAGGGATCTGCTTTTCATGATTGCCATACTCATGACCGTCCGCGTCAAGCCCGACAAGGCCGAACGCTTTGCCGAGCTGATAACGCAGCTGCGCAAGGATGTGCACGCCGGCGAACCCGATACGCTGGTGTTCCAGGTGCTGCGCGACCGCGACGATGCGAACCGCTTTCACTTCGTGGAAGTCTTCGCCGACGAAGCCGCGAAGGAACGGCATGCCAACATGCCCTACCACCTCGCCATGTCGGAGGAAGGCTGGGCCTGCCTCGACGGTGAGCCGGTGATCCGCGAATGCGAACCGCTCGGCAGCTTCGCCCGGATGGGAGAGATGCAATGACCGGCGCGCTCGACGGGCGGATCGCCCTTGTCACCGGATCGACCGGCGGGATCGGATCGGAAATCGCCCGCACGCTGGCAGGCGCGGGCGCGCATGTGATCGGCGCGGATATTCCGGAAAGCACCAGCGACGGCACCGGCGTTGCCGAATACCACCAGCTCGACGTTACCGACGAGGCCGCATGGTCGCGCGTGATCGGCGCGATCGAGGCGGAGCACGGCCAGCTGGACATCCTTGTCCACGTCGCGGGCATCGTGGTGGTCGAAAAGCTGGAGAATACCTCGCTCGCCGACTGGAAGAAGCAGATGGCGGTCAATGTCGAGGGGCCGTTCCTTGGCACCAAGATCGCCGCGCAGCTGATGAAGCGCAGCGGCGAGAAGCTGCCGCACGGCGCTGCCATCGTGAACATCGCCTCGGTCGCGGGGCTGATCGGGTCGCCGCTGCACACCGGCTATTGCGCGTCCAAGGCGGCGGTGACCATGCTGACCAAGGCGGCGGCGCTGGAGTTTTCGGCGCTCGGCTACAAGATCCGCGTCAATTCGGTGCATCCCAGCGGGGTCAACACCGGCATGGTCGACCACATCATGCAGCGCTTCGTCGACGAGGGCTTTGCCGAAAGCGTCGAGGCCGCGCGCGAGGGGCTGGCACCTGCCCACCCCATCGGCCGCCTGGCCGAGCCGGAGGATATTGCCAAGGCGGTGCGTTTCCTCGCCAGCGACGATGCGGGATACATGCACGGGTCGGCGATGGTGGTCGACGGCGGGTTCACCGCGCAATGAGCGGCGATGCGCCCTTTGCAGGCCGGACCGCCATCGTCACCGGGGGCACATCGGGTATCGGCGGCGCCGTCACACGCATGCTGCGCGAAGGCGGCGCCAAGGTGGCGGTTCTGTCCAACGAGAGCGAGGACAGCCTGCGAAGCGCGCAGGAGGCAGGCGAGATCGACGGTTTCGCCTGTCTCGACATCGCGGACAATGCGGCGGTCGAACGCGCGGTGGAAAGGCTGGCGGGCGAACTCGGCCCAGCCACGCTGCTCGTCAACAATGCGGCGGTGTGGCAGCCCAATCCGGTGCCCGAAAGCCCGGTGTCGCTGTTCGACCGGCATGTCGACGTGAACCTCAAAGGCAATTTCTATGTCGCCAATGCGGTGCTGCCCGCGATGATTGAGGCGGGCGAAGGTGCCATCGTCTTCGTCGGATCGGTCAGCGGCACCGCGGGGCGCGCGGGCGACAGCGCCTATAGCGCGTCGAAAGCGGGCGTCGCCATGCTGGCGCGCACTTTGGCCGCGGAACTGGGCGCCAAGGGCATCCGCATCAATTGCGTGTGCCCGGGTGCGGTCGCCACGCCGCTGACGGCGGGCCTGCGCACGCCCGAGGGCGAAAGTGCGATCGCCGCGCTGATGGACGGCCACCCCAGTCCGCGCCGCCAGTTCTTCATGGAACCCGAACAGATCGCCGACCTGATCCTCTTCCTCCTCGGCCCACATTCCAGCGCGCTGCACGGCGCGGTGATCGCCGCCGATGAGGGCCTGACCGCCACAATGTGATGCCCGCCACCATGTGACCGCCATTTTCGAAACAGGAGCGAAGACCATGAGCCAGAAGCACGATGCCGGTAAGCCCGGCGACCTGATCGTCAATATCAACGATACCGAACCGCTGATGCTGGGCACCGGGACCAGCATCCGCCTGCTGCGATACAGCGCGGAAACGGGCGACTGGGTGCTGTTCGTCGAAATGGAGCCGGGCGCGACATTCGCCCCGCACTGGCACCTTGGTCCGGGCGAATATTTCGTCACCAAGGGCGAGCTGATCTATGACGTCGGCTCCGCGCCGCAGGGCACATACGGCTACGAACCCATCGGTTCGCGTCACAGCGAGGCGCATTGCAAGGAACGCACCGAATATCTCTTCATGGGGCACGGCGCAGTCGCCTTCACCGGCGAGGAGGGCGAGATCCGCTTCGTCTTCAACCATGAATTCCTGCGCGACCTGTCCGAAGGAAAGATGACCAACGACATTTCGAACGAAGGGGCGGCCAAGGAGAAGGCGGCCCAAGGGGAAGCAGGCCGCGAAAGGGCGCCCGCATGACCGATGCCAACCCCCGCGTGGCGCGACTGCGCGCCAAGATGGCCGAGGAGGGCTTTGACGCGGTCGTCCTGACCCATCCGCACGATGTCCGCTATGCCACGGGCTATCACTCGATCCTCGAACGCTGGACCCAGCAGGAGCCGTTTGCGGGGGCAATCGTCTTCGCCGACGAGGCGAAGCCCGCGATATTGGTGATTCCGGAGGCCAATCTGGGCATCGTCGCGGTGCTGAACCGCGATACTCCCGCCTGCACCTTTGACGAGATCCGCACCTTCGACATGCTGAACTTCTGCGAGGTCAGCCGCTATGTCGATCCCGACCGCAAGGGCGGGCAACTGGCCGAGGACGCGATGGCGCTGGCAGGCGCGATCCGCGGCGAGTGCCAGAGCGACATCGTCGCCGCCATCGGCGCGGCGCTGGCCGATCACGGCATGGCGGGCACGCACATCGGTTTCGACAGCCACCGCATTTCGGCCGGGATCGCGGGGAAACTGCCGCATGAATTCGCCGATTGCCTCGACCTGATGATGCGGGTGCGCGTGGTGAAGACCGCGCAGGAGCTGGAAACCTATCGCAAGGTGGGTGTGATGGCCGACCGGGTGATCGCCCATGCCGGGTCGCTGCTGGGCCCCGGTGTCGACTGGAACGACGTGCAGGCAGGCATCTGCGACTTCATGGTTCGGGGTGGCGTGGTGCCGGTGGACGAAGGCGCGATGCTGTTCGGCGGCAGTTACGAGGATGACGAGTTCATCCCCGACCTGTTTCGCACCACCGGCAATCGCGCGCTGCGCGATGGCGATATCGTGATCCTCGAGACGCAGGGCGTGCTCGACGGGTTCTGGATCGACATCAACCGCACCGCCGTCGTCGGCCGCGCGAGCGAGGATTACCGCCGCCTGCACGACATATTGCGCGATGCCTTCCTGATGATGGTCGACCGGCTGCGCCCCGGCGTATCGACCAGCACGCTGTCGATGATCGGCTATGAACATCTGAAGTCCAAGGGCGTCGCCGCGCCTGAAAAGCTGCTGGTGGTGGCGCATGGCATCGGGTTGATGCCGCTGGAGATCCCCCTCCCCTTCCCTGCCGCGGGCCTGTCGGGCGTCAAGCAGGGCTTCGTGATGGAGGAGGACATGCTGGTCAGCCTAGACAGCCTGTTCTTCGGCGCGAAGCTGGGGCCCTGCCACATGGAGAATGTCTATGCGGTCACCGCCGGCGCGCCCGAGCCGATGTACGCCACCCCCCTGCAATTGATCGAGACTGCAAGAGAGCCCGAAGCGGCACTCGGCTGACCCACGAGAGGATTATTCATGGACGAGACGCAATCGAACAGCCGTAAGCTTGAAAAATACCGGCGCATGCAACGCATCCGGCAATTCGAGGATCTGGCGGAGTCAATTCATGCGCAGGGCGAGATTCCCGGTGCGCTCCACACCTATGCGGGGATGGAGGCCTCGGGCGTGGGTTCCTGCATGGCGCTGCGCGATGACGACTATATGGTCGGCAACCATCGCAGCCACGGCCATCCCATCGCCAAGGGCGCAAGCTTGCGTCCGCTCATGGCCGAACTGCTGGGCAAGGCATCGGGCGTCTGCAAGGGCAAGGGCGGATCGATGCACCTGTCCGATTTCTCCATCGGCAGTCTGGGCGAGACGAGCATCGTCGGATCGGGCGTGCCGGTCGCGGCAGGCGCGGCGCTGGGCGCGAAGCTGAAGAAGACCGGGCAGGTGGCGCTGTGTTTCTTTGGCGACGGCGCGACCAGCGAGGGCGCCGCGCATGAAGGGATGAATCTGGCCGCCGCATGGTGCCTTCCCGCCGTCTTCGTGTGCGAAAACAACCTCTATGGCATGTCCACGCCGGTCGCGGACGCGGTGCCGGTCAAGGATCTGGCCGACCGCGCCAAGGCGTATGCGATGAAGTCGATCATCGTGGACGGACAGGACGTGGACGCGGTCGAGAAAGCCGTGACCGAGGCGGTCGACCATGCGCGATCGGGCAAGGGCCCGGTGTTCGTCGAGACCAAGACCTATCGCTATGGCGATCACGCGGTGAACATGGGCCGCAACCTCACGCCCCGGCAGGGTGAGGAGGAACAATGGAAGGCCCGCGACCCGCTGGTGATCTATCGCCAGAGGCTTGAGGAAGAAGGCGTCGATCCCGCCGTCCTAGACACAATCGAGAGCGAGACCGCCGACGAGGTCGCCGACGCGATCAAATATGCGCGCGATGCCGACTATCCCCAGGCGGAGGAAGCGTTCGATGACGTGTTCACCGACCGCCTGCCCGTCCCCGACCATCTGACCGCCTGACGCGGCCCCTAATCAGTGGAGCGAAAACCCATGGCAAAAGCCACATTCCTGGAAGCCATCAGACAGGCGCAGCATGAAGAACTGGAACGCGACGAAAGCGTGTTCATGATGGGCGAGGACATTCGCTGCAATGTCTTTGGCACCACCACCGATTTCGTCGAGCAATTCGGCAAGGAGCGCATTCTCGACACGCCGATATCCGAAAACGGCTTTATCGGCGCGGGCGCGGGCGCGGCAATGGTCGGCATGCGGCCGATCATCGACGCGACGATCTCGTCCTTCCTCTATCCCGCGATGGACCAGATCTGCTCGATCATCGCCAAGTCGCGTTACATCTATGGCGGTCAGGCCCGGCTGCCGCTCGTGATCCGGTCGTGCATGTTCTACGGCAACTCGAATGCTGCGCAGCATTCGGATCGGCCCTATGCAATGTTCATGAACATGCCGGGGCTCAAGATTATCGCGCCGGCCACCGCCTATGACATGAAAGGTCTGCTGAAAGCCGCGATCCGCAGCGACGATCCGGTGCTGTGTTTCGAAGACAGCACCTGCTGGATGTCGAAATCCGAACTGCCCGACGATCCGGACTTCATCATCCCGCTGGGCAAGGGCGACATCAAGCGCGAAGGCAGCGACATAACCGTCGTGGCGGTTGCAGGCGCGGTGCCGATCGCGCTGAAGGCGGCGGCTCAGCTGGAGAAGGAAGGCATTTCGCTGGAAGTGGTCGATCCGCGCACGCTGGTGCCGCTGGACCGCGAGCTGATCCTGCAATCGGTGCGCAAGACGGGCCGAGCGATCTGCGTCGATCCCGCACACATGACGTGCAGCGCGGCGAGCGAGATTTCCGCCCATATCGCCGAGAATGCGTTCGACGCGCTGAAAGGCCCCGTGCTGCGTGTCACCACGCCAGATACGCATCTGCCGTTCAGCCCGCCGATCGAAAAGCCGCTCTATCCCAGCGTGGAGCGCGTCGTCGGGGCTGCACGCCGTCTGATGAATGCGCAACAGCCGGTCGAGGCCTGAGGGAGACATGTCATGGCAGATATCGATGTCATCCTGCCACAGTTCGGCATGGGCATGCAGGACGCCGAGATCGTGCGCTGGCTGAAGCAGCCCGGCGATACCGTCACCGAGGGCGAACCGCTCGTGGAGATCGAGGCGGCAAAGACGACGGTCGAGGTCCCCTCCCCCGCAAGCGGCACGCTAAAGGAGATCCTGGCTCAGCCGGAGGACACGGTTGAAGTGCGCGCGAAGATCGCGGTCATCAGCGCTTAAGGCGTATAGCAAGGTCAGATCGGAGGCGGGTTGGCGGGTGTAGAGAGCCACCGTCACCCTGTGTCCGATCGGCTTGCAGCTACCCAAGACGTTTTCTCTGTCGCCTGTTCATCAAGTGGGCGTTCGGGGATGGCAGCAACGGAATTTGTCTAAAGCCTTTATATTCGGCAACCTATTGATATTGTAGGATTAATCTTGCCTTTATTGGTAAGAATATTCTGCGTGGTGTTACGGGTCGGAACTATAAAGCCATCGTGGCCTCGGCAACGTCGGGTTTGATCAGCTATCATTTGACTTTAGGCCTGTTACCTTGGGCTTAGCTGTCGTGCGTCCTAAGCTTCCCTAGACGCTTGCACGGGCCAAAAGCGTGAGATCCCTACTCTCTTGCCATCTGTGGCGCTTTTGAGGCCTCACCTGGCCTCTAAGCCCTGCTTTGCGTATCATTTCCCGGTAACATCGCTAGCAGCTCGGCGAGATCCAAAACGTCAGCGTATTTGGCATGCATATCGAACAGATTGGCTTCATGTGCATTAGGATTGCGATCGCCCACTGCCTGCCGAGGTACGAAGACGGGATAATCGTGCTGCAATCCATCGACGACGCTAGCCCTGACGCAGCCTGAGGTCGTCAACCCCGTCACGACCACGGAATCGGCGCCGCGTCGATCTAGCCATGTCGCCAAGTCGGTCCCGAAAAACGCCGATGCACCTTTTTTCTCAGTTATGTACTCGCCGGCCAAAGGTTCGAGTGCGCGATCGACTTTCACCCATTCGCTGTCTGGCTGCAAAACCTCAAGCGCAGGAACTCTGTTGCGAAACGCCCTGCCCTCACTTTCGCAGCGGAAGATCACGGTTGTATATACTATGGGCAGCGAGCGGGCCCTGAAAGCTGTCAGCAACATCCGGTTGGCCTCGACGACGCTAGCGGCGTCTGTGCCGAGCGGGCACGCTGGATCCGTGAAGGCGTTGATCATATCAACAATCAGTAAGGCGGGAGTTTGCCCCATATTCATCGGCTTGCGTTCCAGATCCATCATTAGCTCCCGGTGGGGGTGTCGTCACACATGCATCAGCACCCCTCGATACTGGCTAGGGTGCTCATGACAAGTGAGCGTCTTGAAGCGGGTTCGAGCGATTGTATCAACTCTCGCCTATTTGGAATTCTGGGGCCTACGGCTAGTTTCCTAATTCCAAAAGATATTTGTAAATTCACTTTGTTAGATGGGTTTAGGTCTAGTTTGAAAGGTTAAGTGGGTCCCCTCTCGCTGCGACTCGTGGATTCTACGCGAGTCGCTGCGGGCGCGCGTTCCCATAAGTTCGTTGATGCGTTCCTGATAGGTCGACGCGCTGTTCCTGAAAGGTCGGTTAAGTGTTCCCGAAAGGTCGAGGTGTGTTCCCAATGTGTCGAAGATCTGGCCATTCGAACATTTTGGGTCGATCGTTTGAATCAAACTATGGGGAGCAGCGGCTGAAGTCGTTCAATTATTTCGTAGCCACTACGCAATCGCGGGGGCGATACGGAGAGACACGACACTTCGGGAACAGGCGAGGCTGGCGCGGATGAGGCTGGGCATTTCATCGCAACGGGGTGGAAGTGGCGCGCTGGAGGGCACGAGGCCGGGTCCAGACCGTTCAGGCGCGAAGCTGGTGACGGTTCTTTGCGTGGTGCCGCTTTACCCAGCCGATAAAGGCCTTCTGCCAATTGGCAGGCAGGCGTTCCGGCTTGCTGCCGACCCAATTTTCGAATTCGGCATGAAGCGCATAGAGGTCCCACCCCGGGCAGGTCTCACGCAAATGCTCAATTGTCTCCGAGGTCATGAAGCCCCGTGTGGCGGCATCGGTCATGCCTGCCAGCGTCGAGCGGACGAGCGAGGCGACATCGACGGTGTCGTCGGTGGCGGAATCTTTTTTGGGTACAATCGAGGTAGCGGTTGGCTCACGCGGATCGGCTGGCTGTGACACGGGCTTTTCTGCCGCAGGCGATTGTTTCCCCGGGGAAACGCCTTCTGGGGCGTCGGGGAGGCGTGATGTCTTGGCGCCATCCTTCCCGTCGATCCTGCGCATGCGGACAAGGGGGTCCCCTCCCCTGCCCTGCTCCAGAGACAAGCCGTACCCGGGCAGGGCGTTCTTCTCCACCAGCTTGAGCATTTCGAACTTGAAACGCCGATACTGCCCCTCGGCGCCGGATTTCTCGAACAGCGTGGGCATGGCGATGGCGAAACCCCCCTCCCCTGCCCCGCCGGCGTGCTTGCGCGCTACGCGGTAAAGCCACCGCTCTCGCCCGCCGGTGATGTCGAAATAGGCCGGATCGATGGACAGCACGCCGCCTTCCATCATAACGCCTTCGTAGAACCAGTTCGACAGTTCCAGTGTCATGCCCATGGAGCGTTCAGTCTTTTCGTCGACGATCTGGGTCCAGCCGTCGAGCCATGTGAACGTCGCCTCGCGCCTGCTTTCGGCACGGATATTCGTTTTGATCGTCGTGGCGACGAGCCGGTCCAGCGCCTGCGCGAGCAATTCATAGGCGCGCCCGGTGGTGGGCCGGCCGATCGAGCGCAGGATGTCATAGGGCATGACATGCAAAGTCCGCGGTATGTCGTTGACGCCCCGGCGCTTCATGTCGGCCATCTGGCTGGCGCAATAGATCAGTATGTCCGCATCCCAGATCGTCGCCATGCCGTATTTGGCATTGGGGCTGACATTGACCCACAGCTTGCCGTCGGGGCTGGTATAATCGATCGGCTTGATGCGCTTGGTCTTCGACAGCGAGAAGAAGGGGCGCTCCATCATCTCGCGCTGATCGCGCAGCGGCAGGTCGCTGAGGTAGGGCAGGAAGAGATCGAATTGATCGGGTGCGGTCTTGCGCTTGGCCCGGGTCATCCCGCTGCCTTTCGTTTCCCCGAGGAAACGCGTCGGGCAGGGTCTGATGTTTCCCTAGGGAAACATCCGGAAATCACGCTGCGCATTCGGGTTAGGGCAGGGGAGGCCTTGCTGGCCGGTGCGATCACGGCTGCAGCCCCCGACCTTCGTCCTCAAGCCTGTCCAGCGCGCTGCGCACGGCATCCATGATGTCTTCGTCGCTGGCGCCGGTGCCCGAATGCAACTGGATCGTCACGCCCTGGCGGGTCGACGACTTTACGGTAACAAGAGGACGCCCGCCGCAGCGTATCACCATGGGAGCGGTCTTTGTCCGTTCGCTTCCCGCCTCCATGAGGCGCCGAAGGACGTCCTGTGCGGGAAGGGGCTCGCGCCCCCGGTCC
>CEOS01050724.1_pt1 | contig 60478 bp, 57 predicted proteins | sample 530601 | NCBI WGS metagenome assembly CEOS01 (sample SAMEA2620666, study PRJEB7988) | marine metagenome | biome: marine biome (ENVO:00000447); feature: mesopelagic zone (ENVO:00000213); material: "saline water (ENVO:00002010), including plankton (ENVO:xxxxxxxx)" | depth 1000 m
CCGGACCGCCCTGTCTGGTGATGGGAGGCGTGTAGTATGGGAGTGGTTTGAGAGGGTGGGGATGGATTTGTTTGGTCCTACAGCCCCCCTCCGCCCTTAACGGATCGGGCCGAGGAAGATCACGGCCGCTCCGCTGGCGATCAGGGTAAAACCGAGGAGATGGTTCCAGTTGAGGGATTCCTTGAGGTAGAGGACAGAAAATCCCGCAAAGACAATCAGTGTAATGACTTCCTGCATGGTCTTCAGTTCGGCCACGCTGAAGACCTGATGCCCGATCCGGTTGGCGGGAACGGCGATCAGATACTCAAAAAGCGCGACGCCCCAGCTGAGAAAGATCACCAGCCAGAGCGCCCGGCCAGGAAATTTGAGATGCCCGTACCAGGCAAACGTCATGAAGATATTCGATGCGAACAGCATCAGCACGGGCAGAATGGCTGCGGCAGGCGCTGGAAGAGACATGGGTCCTGAAGCTCCGGAAAAATGACGCCCCAGCCCTAGCAGATCGTGTGTTCTCCCGTCAGACCATGTCCAACTCGGGCAGCCCGTCCAGTATCTTGTCCAGCGTGGCGGGATAGTCATAGACGCGCACGCCGGTCGCATTGAAGATGGCGTTGGTGATCGCCGCGCCTGCGCCGCAAAGACCAAGCTCGCCCAGGCCCTTTGCCTGTATGGGGCTCGCCCAGTCATCGCGTTCTTCCAGCAGGACAACGTCCAGCTGGGGCACGTCGAGATTGACCGGGATGTGGTATTCGGCGAGGTCGTTGTTGACGACGTGACCATCACGCATGTCGAACTCCATCGCTTCATGCAGTGCCATGCCGATCCCCCACGTCATGCCGCCATAGCATTGCGATGTGGCGGTCTTGCGGTTGAGGATACGCCCTGCCCCGAACACGCCGAGCATGCGGCGCACACGCGTTTCTCCCGTGACGGCGTTGACGGCGACTTCGGCAAAGTATGAGCCATAGGTCGCCTGCTTGACCTTTTCCTTCGTCTCACCGGGCTCGATATGGCCTTCGGCTTCAATCGCCTCGCCCGCCAGAAGGCCGGTCAGTGAGCCGCTCTTGCTGCCGCCCCTGGCCTGCCCGCTATCGAGCTGAAGCTCGCTTTCCTCGCAGCCCAGCCGGCGAGCGAGTTCCGCGCGGATATCGAGACAGGCAAGGTAGACGGACGAGCCTGATGAGGCGGCGCCAAACGAGCCGCCCGAACCGGATGCTTTCGGGAAATTACTGTCGCCAAGGCGGGTCTCTATGTTTTCCGGCTCAAGGCCGAGCATGTCGGCGCAGACCTGCGTGAGAATGGCATAGGTGCCGGTGCCGATATCGGTCATGTCGGTTTCGACGATGGCCTTGCCGTCTTCCTTCAGGATCACACGAGCCTTCGATTCCATCAGGATGTTGACGCGGGCGGCAGCCGCCATGCCCATCCCGATCAGCCATTCGCCTTCGCGCTGCTGGCCGGGCTTTGGATTGCGCTTGTTCCAGCCAAAGCGCTTTGCGCCTTCATCAAGGGCTTCTGCGAAAGGACGCGAGCTGTAGGGGGTGCCCTCTTCAGGATGAGCGTCGGGGATATTGCGTTTGCGCAGCTCAACCGGGTCTATGCCGGAAGTATGGGCCAGTTCGTCCATCGCGTTTTCCAGCACCTGCATGCCGATGGCTTCGCCAGGTGCACGGACCGAGCCCGCACACATCCGGTTGAGGCGGGCGACCTCCATGCCGAGGCGGCGGTTGTCGCCGCCATAGATGAAGTGGGTCGCCTGCAGGACCGGCTCGTGGAAACTCTCGCCCGGCAGGTTTGAAACGCGGCATTCATGGCCGAGGCCGGTCAGCTTTCCATCCTTGTCGGCCGCAAGCCGCAGACGCTGGCGCGACTCCGAGCGCCGCATGACATTCTCGAACACCTGCTGGCGGGTAAGGGTCACACAGACGGGCCGGCCAAGCTCTTTCGCGGCAATGGCCGCCGAAACCGCTTCAGGGGCGATGCCCAGCTTGGAGCCGAAGCCGCCGCCAACATAGGGCGAGACAATGCGGACCTTTTCCGGTTCGATGCCGACGGAGTCGGCCAGCTCGTTCACATTGAACTTGATCATCTGATAGCTTGCATACAGCGTCAGCTGATCGCCTTCCCAGCTGGCGATGGCGCAATGGGGCTCCATGGCCGCACTGTTGTGGCTGGGCGTGCGATAGGTGGAATCGACGGTGTAGGCGGCCTCGGCCATGGCCTTGTCGAGGTCACCCTGATCGAGCTGGTCATCCTCCGGCTTTTCGGGCGCGATATTGTTCGCCTCCGGGTCGAAGACGCCGTCGCTGGCGGCCTCGCAGACAAGTTCGAGCCGGTGGGCGCCATGGCGGGCCTGCTCGAAGGTTTCTGCAACAACGAGCGCAATCGGCTGACCGAAATAGGAAATTTCGCTGACGCCCTGTTCCGGGGCTTCGTTTGCCATCCCCTGGGCCGGGTTACGCAGGAAGCGCTCCTCGCTGAAGACGCCGAGAACTCCGGGAAGGTTCTCGATCGCGGACTTGTCGATGCGGACCAGCTTGCCCTTTGAGACAGGCGCACGGGCGAGCACACCGAAGACCTTGCCATCCAGCTGCCATTCATGGGCATAGGTCGCCGTGCCGGAGACCTTGAGCGGGCCGTCCGGGCGGTCCATCGGTGCGCCTGTGAGACGGCTGGGCAGCTTGTCCAGCAGCCGGTTGGTCGCCGGTTCGTCCATTTTAAGGTGGCGTGTCATGAGCGCTCTCCTGTCGCTTCGCGCAGCACGGCTTTCAGCGTGCGCCGGGCAAGCGGTATCTTGAAGTCATTCTGGCCCTGCCCTTTCGCATCGGCGAGCAGGATGTCGGCAGCCTTGTCGAACAGGGCCTCGGACGGGGCTTCTCCTGTGAGGAGGTCTTCAATCGCAGGATCGTGCCAGGGTTTGTGGGCGAGCCCGCCGAAAGCCAGAGAGGCCGAGGCAATTCTGCCGGCATCCATTTCCACAATCGCGGCGACCGAAACGAGCGCAAAGGCATAGGAGGCGCGGTCGCGGACCTTTCGGTAGATGTGGCGACCTTTCGCGGGCGCCGGAAGGGTCACATGGGTGATCAGCTCGCCGGGCTCGAGGATATTGTCCTGATCCGGCCGGTCGCCCGGCAGGCGGTGGAAGTCGCGAACGGGGATGGTGCGGGTCTCGCCGCCCTCGCCTTCAATCACGACCTCAGCGTCCAGCGCGGACATGGCGACGGCCATGTCGCCCGGATAGGTCGCGATACATTCATCGCTGGCGCCGAGGATAGCGTGAATACGGTTCGCGCCGCCTATGGCCGAGCAGCCGGAGCCGGGCTTCCTTTTGTTGCAGGCCATGTCAGGGTCATAGAAATAATAGCAGCGCGTGCGCTGGCAGAGATTGCCGCCCGTGGTGGCCTTGTTGCGGAGCTGTCCGCTGGCGCCCGCAAGGATGGCGCGGGAAAGGACTTCATAGTCTTTCCGGATACGAGCGTCGGCGGCGCAATCGCTGTTTGTCACGAGCGCGCCGATGGAGAGGCCGCCCTCCTCGGTTTGCGTGACGTCGTTGAGGCCGATCCGGTTGATGTCGACCAGGCGGCTGGGCGTCATCAGGTCGAGCTTCATGAGGTCGAGAAGGTTGGTGCCGCCCGCGATGAAGAGCGCGCCGTCACCGGCGGCGGCCTTTACTGCGTCGCCGGCATTCTCTGAGCGGTGATAGTCGAACGGCCTCATGAGCTGGCCTCCGCGGCTTCGCGGATGGCGTTGACGATATTGGGATAGGCCGCGCACCGGCAGAGATTGCCGCTCATGCGTTCGGATATCTCTTCTGGCGTAAGTTCGGCTTCGCCGGTCAGACTTTCGGACACATTGCTCGGCCAGTTATCCTTCACCTCCTGAAGCATGGCGGTCGCCGAGCAGATCTGGCCGGGCGTGCAATAACCGCACTGGAAGCCATCATGTTTGACGAAAGCGGCCTGAAGCGGGGAGAGATTACCGGGCTGGCCGAGGCCTTCGACGGTGGTGATCTCATCGCCATCATGCATGCAGGCGAGCGTCAGGCAGCTATTGATGCGCCGGCCATTCACCATGACCGTGCAGGCGCCGCACTGGCCGTGGTCGCAGCCTTTTTTAGACCCGGTCAGGCCAAGATGATTTCGGAGCGCGTCGAGAAGCGTGGTGCGCGTATCGGCGGAAAGCTTTCGCTCTTCGCCATTGATGCGCAGCGTCGTGTCTTTCATGGGGAAGTCCTTGCATGCCGTTAAGCATGAACGCGGCACTTCCTGATCGGTTGCTCGTATAGGTTGCGAAAACACAAAACGCCGCCCGTATGGGCGGCGCTTGCTTCTTTGCTCTATCACAAGGGTAGGTCAGGCCGACTCTTCGGCAATCTTTTCGTGCAGCCATGCCGCGTGGCGCGGCGCTTTCTTGGTGCGCGACCACTCATCCAGCATGTCATAGGCGACCGATTTGAGTTCGCTCATCTGCTCGGGCGTGCCGATATCGCAGGCGAGTTCGAGCCGGTGGCCGTTCGGGTCGAAGAAATAGATCGACTTGAAGATGCCGTGATGGGTCGGGCCGACAACGTCGAGGCCCATTTCCTCGGCGCGCGCCTTGGCGTTCATCAGGTCGTCCATCGTCTCGACCTTGAAGGCGATGTGCTGAACCCATTCAGGCGTATTGCGGTCGCGGTCCATGTCCGGCTTGGTCGGCAGCTCGAAGAAGGCCAGGACGTTGCCATTCCCGGCGTCTAGGAAGACGTGCATGTAGGGGTCTGGCGCGCCGGTCGAGGGAACCTTGTCCTCTGCAATGGCGAGCTGGAAATCCATGCCGAGCAGCTTGTTGTAGAACTCGACCGTCTCTTTCGCATCCTTGCAGCGATAGGCGACGTGGTGGACGCCGCCGAGTTTGGGGGCAGCGGTGGCCATTATGCGTCCTCCTTCTCATCGACCTTCAGCGCGCCGCGCTTGATTTGGTCGCGTTCCATGCTTTCGAACAGGGCCTTGAAGTTGCCCTCACCGAAGCCTTGCTTGTAGTCACCCTTACGCTGGATGAATTCAAAGAAGACCGGACCGATCTGCGGTTCTGCGAAGATCTGGAAAAGGAGGCGCGGTTCGCCACCTTCGGTCGTCCCGTCAAGCAGGAGACCGCGTGTGCGCAGCGCGTTTTCGTCCTCGCCATGGCCCGGCAGGCGTTCGCCCAGCATTTCGTAATAGGTGTCCGGTGGAGGCGTCATCATCGGCACGCCGCGTTCTTTCAAACGGTCATAGGCCTCAACGAGATCGTCGCAAATGAGCGCGATATGCTGGATGCCTTCGCCATTATACTCGCGCAGGAACTCCTCGATCTGGCCCTTGCCCCCCTCGGCTTCCTCATTGAGCGGAATGCGGATCTTGCCATCGGGGGCGGTCAGCGCCTGCGAAGTAAGACCGGTATATTCGCCCTTGATGTCGAAATAGCGGATTTCCTGGAAGTTGAAGAGCTTCTCATAGAAGTCCGCCCAGTACTTCATCCGGCCTTTGTAGACATTGTGGGTGAGGTGATCGATGAGCTTGAAGCCTGCGCCCTCGGGATACTTCTCCACGCCCGGCAGATATTCGAAATCGATGTCATAGATCGAAAGCCCCTCATCGCCTTCGTCCGCATAGCGGTCGATCAGATAGATCAGCGAGTGGCCAATGCCGCGAATGGCGGGTAGCTTCAGCTCCATCGGACCTGTGGGCACATCGCACGGCTCTGCATCATTGGCGATGAGATGATCATAGGCCGCCTTGGCATCGCGGACCCGGAACCCCATGCCGCAGGCGCTCGGCCCGTGTTCCTTGGCGAAATAATAGGCCGGCGAGCCTTTTTCGTAATTGGTGATGAGGTTAATGCCGCCCTGGCGCCAGAGCTCAACATCCTTGGAGCGGTGTTTTGCAACCTTCGTGAAGCCCATGACTTCGAAAACAGGCTCAAGCTGGCCTTTCTCAGGTGCGGAAAACTCGATGAATTCAAAGCCGTTGAGGCCAGCCGGATTTTCAAACAGGTCTGCCATGTGCTTAACCTCCAGATTGTTGCGTTTGAGACTGATAATAGTTTCATTTGCAACTAAATCAAGTTAACTCTCGCAAAGGTGGGACCTCGCACGATCATGAATGACGCTGCCGGCGATACGCTTCGCCTCGACACTTTCCTCCCCTTCAGGCTTTCGGTGCTGTCCAATGCGGTCTCCCGCAAGATCGCGGACATGTATGAGCGCGAATTCGACATCTCGATCTGGCAGTGGCGCATCCTGGCGGTGCTGGGGGAGAATGACGGGCTGACCTCCACCGAGGTCGCCGGCCGGACACTGATGGACAAGCCGGCGGTGAGCCGTGCAACGGCCAGCCTGATCGAGCGGGGCCTGGTCACGCGGACCTCCGACAGCGTGGACCGGCGCAAGTCGGCCCTCAGGCTGTCTGACGCCGGCCGCGAGGTCTATGATGCAGTCATACCGCGCGCCCTCGCCTATGAGGCAGAGCTCATGGCTGCGCTCAGCGATGAAGAAGGCCACGCGCTTCATGCTTTGCTTACCCGGCTGGCGGAGATTGCCTCGCCGGATCGTGATCTCTGGTCGCACCGGGAAGACTGAGACGAGCGCCTCTGGGGGACGGGGATGACTACAGACATCACACTTGAAGACCGGTTTGCGCGCCTTTCGCCACCGCGTCCCGAGCATGAAGGCGCAGCCCTTCTCTGGCGCGACAAGCTGCACCCGCGTCTGGAAGAGATGGAAGCCGCGCGCAAATCCATTATCCGGCGCGCGACGCTGCACACACTTGCGGTAGGCGTCTTCATTGCCGCGCTCACAGCGGCGGCCTTCATCGCGTTTGGATTTGAGACCGTCTTCCCTTTCGGCATTTTCGCAGCGGTCGTGGCCACGTTCATCGCATGCTCGGCCGTCTGGATGCCTGTCTTCACGATGAAGTCGCAGACCAAGGAGCTGGTCGTCGGCGCGGCGTGTGAGCCGTTCGGCTTTCGCTATCAGACGCTGCATATGGACATGTCGGGCGTGAGCGGGCTGCGTAGCCTTGGCACATGGATCAGCACCAACAGGAGAAGCGTCTTTTCAAGCGAGAACGCGCCGCCAACCCCTGCTTTCGACCGCCTCAAGGCCGTCGGCCTGCTGCCCAGTTACGACACCCGCAAATTCGAGGATCTGATCGAAGGCCAGCGCGCAAATGCAGATTTCACGCTGGTGGAGTGCAAGCTCACCGAACAGCGGGGGTCCGGCAAGAACCGCCGCACGGTCACAACATTTCAGGGCCTGCTCCTGAATATCGACTATCCGGACCGTTTCCTGGGCCGCACACTGATTGCGCGCGATGGCTGGTGGAGCTGGGGGCGCAAGAACGGCATGCAGCAAGTCGATCTGGTTTCCAAAGAACTCGAAGACGCGTTCACCGTCTACTCAACCGATCAGGTCGAAGCGCGCACCCTCCTTACGCCGGACCGCATGGAAAGGCTGATCGCGCTGGAACGCCACTTCAAGGGCGGCAAGCTGCGCGGTGTTTTCGAGGAAGGCCATCTCACGCTTGCGCTGGAGGCTGACAATCAGTTCGAGGCCGGTTCGATCTTCAAACCGCTGGCCGACCCTGATCGCTATGTCGAGACGCTGACAGAGATTGGCCTCGTGTGCGATCTAATTGACGGCTTTCTGACGCGGGAATGGTATAAGGATAAGATATAGCGTCAAAATCAGGGAGGAATAACAAACCATGGATTGCGCAATCAGGAACTGCTGGCAAAGAGCGTTTCGGCTGTTTTGCCTGAAATTTCATGTATCGGGAAAAGCTCGTCTTGACCCTGTTCTGGCAGATATGCCGAAGAGTTGAACGAGACCGAGGCGATGGCCGAAGGATTCCCCCATGTGGCCCCCGCGGCCAATAGCAAGCGGCCGAAACGCGGACCGCAGCTTGTCGCACGGGCGCCGAGCGCGCTGGCTGACCTGTCTGCGGGTGCAGAGCGAATCCAGAAGCGCAAGCATCCGGTGAGCCGCAATTTCCTGCGCGCGCTTCTGAGGCTATCAGATTTTCTGGCGGCGGCCTTTATTGCCTGGTTCGTCCTGGACCTCTCCGGTCACAGCCTGCTCCATTCCAGTGTCAGCGTCGTCATACCTTTTGTGGCCCTGCCCGTCAGTGTCCGCCTGGGGCTCAAGGCCAGCGAATCCTATAGCCTCTCCTATGCCCGGCCTGTCACCGAACACATGATCCGCGCGGCGATTGGCGCCGGCTACGGCCTTGCCTCGCTCTGTGTCCTGACCGCGCTCTTCTATGGTGAAACGCAGACGCGCTGGGTCATCGGGGCAAGCTATCTTGCTTTCTGTCTGGTTCTGGCCGTGCACGCCCATTTCATTGTCCTCTTCAAGATCCTGACGCGCCGCGGTGTTCTATCGGAGAATGTTGTACTTGTGGGGGCGACCCCGAACGCGCAGCGTCTCCTGTCGCGCAATGACGAGACCCGCGAGCTGAACGTGGTCGGCGTGTTCGACGACCGGCTGTCGCGGGCGCCAAAATCGATGGCGGGGGTGCCTGTCCTCGGACGGCTCGACGATCTCATGAACTGGGAGCGTCTTCCTGACATCGACCGGATCATCGTCACCGTCACCTCGGATGCCCGCCACCGGGTGCGCGAGCTGATCGACCGGCTTCGAGTCCTGCCCCAGAGGGTGGTCCTGCTGCTCGACCTTGAAGGCTTTGACCCGGAAACCGAAACACTGGCCGAAATCGCCCGCTCGCCAGCCGCCTATGTCTCGGGCTCACCGGACGATACGCGCCGCACGACGATCAAGCGCGTCTCCGACATCGTCTTTGCGTCGCTGCTTCTGGTTGCATTCAGCCCGGTTCTGCTTCTGACAGCGATTGCCGTGAAGCTCGACAGTCCGGGCCCGGTCTTCTTCCGCCAGCGCCGGCAGGGCTTCAACAACCAGATCATCCGGGTCTGGAAGTTCCGCTCGATGCGCGACAACCCGGAGGCGGAAGAACAGATGGCCCGCCAGACTGTTGCCGACGATACCCGCGTCACACGGGTCGGACGGTTCATTCGCGCCTTCTCGATCGACGAACTGCCGCAGCTCATAAATGTGCTGCGCGGAGAAATGTCGATTGTCGGGCCGCGCCCGCACGCCATTGGCATGACGGCAGAAGATGCCGAGGTGCAGGCGATTGTCAGCGACTACGCCCACCGCCACCGGGTCAAGCCGGGGATTACGGGCTGGGCGCAGGTGAATGGCTCGCGCGGGCCGGTCCACACCCGGGAAGAAGTGCGCGCGCGGGTCCGCCTGGACATGGAATATGTGAACCGCGCCTCGTTCTGGTTTGACCTGTTTATCATGATTATCACCGCGCCCTGCCTTCTTGGCGACTATAAGCGCCAGCGCTAGGAGACCGGATGCCCCCCACCCTCGTTTCGTCCACACCGCCAGCCAGAAGGACGCCGCCTCGTGCTGGCGCGGGTGAGGACGTGTGGGCGAATAAGACCGTAGGCGCGTCCATCATAACGGTTTGCGTGCCAGCCTATCACGACGATGCGGCCCTCCTGATCGACAGCCTCCGGACGATGCAGGACGCTGACCAGATCGACCTTCTCATTCTCGATGATGGAAGCGATGACAAGGCGCTGACCGCGCGCCTGAAGTCCCAGCTGGAAGAGGCACCGTTCGCGGCCCGGCTGATCACTGCCCATAAGAACCGGGGCCGCTCGGATGCCCGGAACCGTCTTGCGGAGCTTGCAGACTGTGACTGGCTTCTCTTCCTCGATGCAGACATGCAGCCCGATGATGAGCGCTTCCTGTCGCGCTATCTGGAGGCGATGAAAAAGACCCTCGGCCCGGCCCTGATCGCGGGTGGGTTCAGCCTGAAACAGGTGAAATCGACGCGCGAAACAGCGCTCCATGAGGCCCAGTCCCAGACCTCCGAATGCCTTGACGCCGCCACCCGAAACCGGGCTCCGGGCCGCTATGTCTTTTCCTCCAACATCCTGGTCCACCGGGACGTTCTGGATGCCGTGCCTTTCGATCCTGGCTATCAGGGCTGGGGCTGGGAGGATATCGACTGGGGGCTCAGCATTGCCGCCCGCTACCCGGTGCTCCATATCGATAATCCGGCCACCCATCTTGGGCTGGTCGATACCGACACGCTGCTGGAGAAGTTTGGCGGGTCGGGGCGCAATTTTGCGCATCTGGCCAGGCGCCATCCCGAAGCGGTGCAACAGATGCCGCTTTATCGCATGGCCCGCCGGTTTCGCCACCTGCCGGCGAAAGGCGCGCTACAGGCGCTCACCCGCTGGGGCGCACGGAATTCCCGCCTGCCAGATGGCCTGCGGCTTGTATGCCTGAAAACGTTCAGAGCGATTGCCTATTCGAAGGATCTGACATGAATGCTGCAGCTCTATCGGCCTACCAGCCCTCTGACTCGCTTCTTGCGAAGCTGCGCCGGCGGACCGCGCGCTGGCATGTGGCCCGCCCGCTCGACGCCGCCCCGCGCCGCACACGCATCTGTTTCACCTTCGATGACTTTCCGAAATCGGCCGCCGACACGGGCGCGGACATTCTGGACAGTGTCGGGGCCAAGGGCTGCTATTACGCCTGTACCGGCATGGTCGGCACCGAGAACCATCTGGGTGAGATGTTCGACGAAGGTGACCTTAAAACGCTGACGGCCTCCGGCCATGAAATCGGTGCCCATACCCAGACCCATCTCGACTGCAGCCAGGCCCCCGCCGACATTGTTCTGGCCGATATCGATGCCAATCTGCGCAACCTTGTCGCCATGGGTCATGACGAAATCGTGCGCCAGTTCGCCTGGCCTTATGGCGAGACCCGCCGGGACCTCAAACCCCGCCTTGCCACGCGCTTTGACGCGGTGCGCGGCATCCATCCCGGCGTCAATGGCAGGCGCGCCGACCTGATGCAGCTGTTTGCGCTGGAGCTGAATGCCGACGAGTCCACTATCGAGCGGGCTGCCCATATGATCGAGCAATCGACGGGCGCACCGGCCTGGATATTCGTCTTCACGCATGACGTCCGCCAGAAGCATAGTAAATGGGGCACGACCCCGGCGCATTTCCGGCGCCTGGTGAACCTTGCACACGACACAGGCGCGATCCTGCAGACACCCTCCAGCGCACTCGACGCCATCATGCAAGCTGAACGCGCATGACGCCGAGGCACCTCACCGTTGTCATTCCCACCTATAACCGCCCCGACAGCCTCTACCGCGCGGTAGAGAGCCTGTTCCGGCAAGGGGTGGCCGATGAGGGTTTCTGCGTGCTTGTGGCCGACAATTCCGCAGACGCCACAGCCCGCGAGACGTTTGAGATGCTGAAAGCCCGCGCGCCTGAGACGCTGGAGCTGATCTATCTGCACGTGCCAGAAGCCGGGGTCGCGAATGCTCGCAACGGCGCGGTGGAGCGTGTCACAACGCCGCTTATTGCCTTTCTGGACGACGACCAGTCTGCGCCCCGCCACTGGCTGGAAGGGTTGCTGGACACCTATGAAACCTTTCGCGCCGCCGTGACCTTCGGGCCGGTAGAGACCGTTCTGCCTGAGGATGTGACCCGGCACAGGGCCTATTTCGAAGCCTTCTTTGCGCGCAAGCCGGGCTTTGAGTCCGGCTATATCGCCAAGCCTTTCGGATGCGGCAACTGCCTTATCGACACAAGCCAGGTTACGATGAAGAAGCCCTGGTTCGATGTGCGGATGAACGATAGCGGCGGTGAGGACGATATCCTGTTCGAACGTATCCGCAGCGCCGGCGGCAGGTTTGCCTGGGCCGCGACGGCCCCGGTCCATGAGCACCCGCTTCGCCAGCGTATCGCCCTGTCCTACACGCTGCGCCGGGCCTTTGCCTATGGTCAGGGGCCGAGCACACTGGCGCGCCGGAAACAGCCGGCCCGATACGACCTCCTTGTCATGTGGATGATCATCGGGGCAGGAAAACTGGGCCTGCACGGGCTTGTCTGGCTTGGCATGCGCCTTGCCGGCCATCCCCGGCGGGCCTTTCAGCTGGACAAGGCTGTACGCGGGCTCGGCAAGATCCTTTTCTGGAAACAGCTTCGCTTCTACGGCACAGCGACTGTCAGCCAGCCCCTCCCGGCCCCTTCAGTGGACACGCATGGGGCGGACACCGCTCACCCGGCGCCGCTGGAGCTCAGCTGCAGCGGGGAATGGGCGCGGCGCTGAACCGGTCGGAGCGTGGACTGGCTGCCTGAGGCTGAGCGCCGTCTTCGCCGCTACCGCAACATAGGTCACCCAGACAATCGTGTTCTGCTGCAGCGCGATACTCTCTGACAGGCTGAAGAGCAGGAACTGCGCCGTCACGCCAAGCGCGAAGACGCCCAGCCAGTTGTGAATGGCAAGCCATGCGGCCCTTGCGACGAACAGGATGAAGCTGGCCAGAAGAAGGCAAAGCCCGACAAGACCTACCGCGAGCGCTGTCTCAAGCCAGCCATTATGCGCGGTTGGCACAAGCCATTCGGTGGCGGCACGCACACGGTAGGCCGGCATGGAATCCAGCTGCCAGAACGCACCGTACCCATAACCCAGGAGCGGCCTGTCGCCTATCGCGTCGATCAACGCGGCCCAGATGTCTGTGCGCCCCGTCAGAGTCGCGTCCCGGCCCAGCAGGCCGAAAACCAGTTCGGGCGCGAACACCAGGAGGGCAGCAAACCCCGATATCAGCATGACGCCGACCCAGAGACCGGACAGGGTTGTTACAACACCGCGCCGGCTCCACGCCCCTGCGACAAGCACCCCGAAACCAACGAGCAGGCCGAGTAATGCCGTTTTGGAGCTCGAGAGCAGGACGAGGGCGGTACATAGAAGCACCGCCACGCCCCATATCAGCCGCCACGGCCTGTCAAGGACCAGCAGGAAGGCGCAAAGGAAACCCGCCCGCGCCATGTGTCCGCCCAGCGAGTTCTTTTCCCACCAGAGGCCTCGCCAGGCGCCGGGGTGCACTTCGGTCATGATCGCAAAACCAGGCGCCACCAGACCGGCAACGAGGGACACAATCGCCATGAAAAGCCAGACGGCCCCAAGCAGACGAAGAAGCGTTCTCCAGTCATAGCGCGCGGCGAGATAGAGCCCCGCCAGCGTGGTTGCGATCACGGCCACCGCCCGGCGTTCTGTCACGGCCGGGTCAAGCGACCAGGTAAAGGACGCCGCGGCCAGGGCGAGCAGAGCGATCAGAAAGGGCAGCCGGACAGCTGCGGCAAACAAGGTGACGATCCTGGAGGCACACCCGGCAAGGACAAGGACGTAGACGGGCAGCCAGAGCAGCCGGAGGAAGGCGCTGCTTTCGGGATCATGTTCATGCGCAAAAAGGCGCGGCAGAAGACCTTCGCTAAAGAGGACAAGACAGACGAAAGCAAGGCCAAGCTCAATCGCCAGCACGCCCTGCTCGACCAGCGACCTTTCCTGTCTATCCTGCAAGCCGGTCTGCGAATCTGGCATCCGCTCCGATCCTGTTCATGACCACGCCGGCAATCACGCCGCCATGCGCCTCTATCTCATCGCGAAGGGCCATCACCTCATCGACGCCCGTCGAATCCGCCTGTAGCACAATGAAGATGCCGTCCATCTGCGAGGCCATGGCCAGACCGGCCTGCGAACGCGATAGCGAGGGGGCATCGACAATGACGGTGCTGGCCGCGCGGCGCACCTGCTGCCACCATTCCGGCCGTGTACGAAGCTGTACGCGCTGGCCTTTTTTCAGCGCTTCATTGCGAAAGCGCGTGACCAGAAGACGGCTGCCTTCAATCTGATGCACGGCGAGAAGACGCTGCGTCTTCGGCGGATCGGATTTCACCCCAGCCTCGGCGCCCACAGAATAGAATGGAAGTGTACGAAGCGATCCATCAAAGGCCCGCCCCGGTTTCCCGACCTTTTTCGCAAAGCCTTTCTGGAAACCCCGATACTGATCATTGCGCCGCAGCCCAAGATCCACCAGCCAGACCGGGCGATGGGATTTCTGGGCGGCGAGCAGGGCAACAGAGGCGGCAACACTGCTCGTGCCCTCGCCGTCGCGCGCAGACATGAACATGATGCAGCGCGCACCTTGCTCCGGGGCCAGCCGCGCGGCTGCCCGGCAGACCGGCTCCATCCTGTCGCGCAAATCTTTCATCAGGCCCGTTCCTTTACCGGCTCAGCCCTAACATGCGGTTGGTTAACCGTTTTCTTAACATGCCGTCATGGGAGTCTGGCTGTTTACGCGGCCTTCAGAGTGCCCACGACTTTCAGACCTGTGGTCCGCTCGACCGAAGCCGCCGTGGGAAAGCCCGGGCGGGTAAGCGCGCGAAGCAGGCCCGCAATGAGCGCGGTAAAGCCGGCAAAGAGAAAGGCGAGCGCCGCAACGGGCAGACGCAGACTCTTGCCCTCGATCGGCACGCGCGCCGGCTCCAGGACGCGCACACTATCGGCCGTCTCATCGGAGAGCTCGGACAGCGCCCTTTCCTCGACCTCGCGCACCGAGAAATTCTCCACATTCCGTTCCATAAGCGCCTTGCGCCGCTGCAGCTCGCGCCATTCCGGCTCAAGTTCATTGAGGCGCGCGACCCGCGCTTCAATGCTGTCGAGCTGGCGCTGGAGTTCGGCTTCCTGAAGCGCAAGCGACTGGGCCTCTGCCTTGAGCGTCGAGGCTGACTGCTCGACAGTCTGATAGACAGGGTTCGGCCCCCGCCGGGTCGTGCCCGACAGGCCGTCACGCGAGGAAAGATAGTTTTCGACCTGTTTGATGCGCCGGTCGATGGCCTGAACGCGCTGGGACTGTTCGGTATAACGCGAGAGAAGGTCCTCACGCTCGATCCGCAATTCCATCAGCGTCTGGGCAGAGCTGTCCTCCACATAGAGGTCCTGCTGGGGCTCCAGCGTGGCAAGCTGCTGGTTGTAGATGTCGAGCTGACCGTCAACAGCGCTTGCCCGCGACTGGGTCGTGAGCAATTCCGACGAGATGGTCGAAAAGAGCTGCTGGACCGTGGCCCGCTCACTTTCGAAGTCACCGATATTATTGGCCCGCAGAAAGTCGCGGATATCTTCTTCGACAGCAAGCAGCTGTTGCTCGAATTTGAGGCGCTGCTCCTGCAGGCTGTCGGAGCCATTGCTGGAGAAAACCTCGCTGCGATAGTCGAGATAGGTATCGATCCAAGAATTGAGCAGTTCAGCCGACAGACCCGCATTCTTGTGCTCAAGCGAGGTCGATATCACCGGTGTTCTGGGCGCCGTGCCGGATTTGAAAGCCTTGCGGAGCGTGGCCACGCCGGCCTGGAAGCTCTGTTCTTCAATGGACGCATGCTGCGAGGGCGGTGAGGCGGCGATTTTCTCGTCACGGGCGTCGACCAGTTTGGGATAGACGCGGGCAAGATCGAACTGCTCCAGTACCCGTTCTGCTATGACCGGGCTGCGCAGGACTTCCAGTTCGGCCTGGACGAGCAATTCTTCCTCCGGCGCAACGCTCTGCAGTTCGGTGCCAACGCGGGGGCGATAGATATTCTCGTCCCCGATCCTGACATAGAGACGCGAATGGGCCTCATAGGCTTTGGGCATCTGGAAAGCGACAAGCAGGCCGATCAGAAAGATCGGAATAAAGATGGCGATCATCAGCCACTTGGCGCGCCAGAGCTGCAGGATAAATTCAGCCGGGCCGATACGCGGGCGCGAACGGACAGGCCGGGGCTGGCCTTGCCCCGCGCCGCGTGCTCCCCAATCGGCTGAATCTGACATACGCGAATGTCCCGCTCTGTGTTCGGCTGACCCTCTGATGGATCACTCTCCCCGTTCTTCGGGCATGCCGCTTGATAATTCCTTAAACATTAACACCGAGCTTCAGGGCCTCGACAGCCGGTAAAGACAGCGTCAGCGATCCGCCATGCGAAGCCTACTTCTCACCTCCGCGCTCATACTGGGCGCCTGCCAGAATGTGGACCCCGTCTCTTCGGCGTATTTCCCGGTGTCCGAATGGCGCCATGAGGATGGGCAGGACCAGCCCTATCTGCTGGCGCCGGGCGACACCGTTTCGGTTGTCTTCCAGACCGTGCCGGAGCTTAACCGCGACATCCGCATCGCGCCGGACGGGTCGATCACCCTGCCCTATGTCGGCACGGTCCAGGCTTCTGCACGCACGCCAAATGAGGTCCAGGCCGATCTCGTGCAGGCCTATTCCGGAGAGCTCAAAAACCCTCTGGTCGAAGTTATCCCCATCGCTTTCGACAGTCAGAAGATATTTGTCGGGGGAGAGGTCCAGACGCCCGGTATGGTGGAGCTGCCAGGGCAGATCGATCCGCTTCAGGCGGTCATCATGGCCGGTGGCTTTACCGACCGCGCCCAGCCAAAACAGGTCGCCCTGATGCGGCGCATGCCGGGCGGCGAAGTCATGACGGCTGTCATTGACGTCAATTCAGGTATCAATGATCCGCGGCTGGCCGACTTCACGCCGCTTCGCCGGTTCGATGTGGTCTATGTGCCGCGCTCGGCGATCGCGCATGAAAACCTGATCATGGAGCAGTGGTTCCGTTCCGCGCTTCCGATCGATTTTTCACTCTATTACGACCTGTCGGGCGACTCCCGGCGCTAAGCCGTTCGCGCCCGGTAGGGTCAGTTCATCAGGCTCAGCCAGGCACGGGCAGATTTCAGGGCCTGTTTGATCTCTTCGCTGGACATCATTTCGGCCATCTGGTGGCGGTATTCCTTGGCCTCTTCCGATCCCTTGAGGACGGCAAGATTGAACCATTTGTGCGCGGCGACCATGTCGGCATCGACGCCAACGCCGGTTGAATAGGCAAGGCCCACCTTGCACAGTTCGTCACCCGTGGCGTGTTCGCTGAGACCGGTTTCGGGGGCGACATCCATCGCCATGTCTGAATACGGCATTGTCTTCTTCCTTTAACCCAGTGCCCCCGATCTGCGGCCTTGTCTGGCGGCCGCTTTGCCGGAAGCGTTTGTCCATCTGTCACGTCCTGTGACCGGGTTGAGGTTGCGCCCAGGATTTTGCCACATGGTTAACAGGATCGGCGCCTGAGCCCGTCTGTGTTAATGAAAAGGGCGGGCCTGTTTACCAAGGGCGGGCTTGGGCTGCAGAGCGGCTGCTGCCCCGCCTTTGCCCCGCAGGCCCGCGCGGCTATTGGCAAGTCTGGCGCATTGGCGCGGCAGCCTGGCCGCGCTAGCCTCCCGCAGGGAACAGACAAGGCGGACACCTGGAATGAGCGACCTTTTTGAACCGATTTCCTACACGCTCTGGAAAAGCGACAAGGCAGCCTTTGCCGATGCCATTGGCAGATCCTTCCGCGAGACAGGCTTTGCCGTGATTACCGATCACCCTGTCGATGACGAGGTAATTGCGCACGCCAATAAGGCCGCCAAGGATTTCTTCGCCCTGCCGGAAGAGGCGAAGGAAAAATACCATGACGCAGAGGGTGGACGGCAGCGCGGCTATACCCCGTTTGGCACGGAGAACGCCAAGGGCCAGAAAGCCGCCGACCTGAAAGAGTTCTGGCACACCGGGCGCAAGCTGCCGGAAGGGTCGAGATACCGCGCCACGATGAAGGACACGCCGGTTGTCGATGAAGTCCCTGAGTTCGATGAGGCGACCTATGCCTTCTATCAGGAGATGGACGAATTTGGCCGCGACCTGCTTGGCGCAATCGCCCTGCACCTCGGTCTTCCGGAAGACTGGTTCGAGGACAAGGTGGAAACCGGAAATTCCATACTGCGGCTGCTTCACTATCCCCCGCAGAAGAATCCGCCGCCCAAGGGCACGGTCCGGGCCGCCGCGCATGAAGACATTAATGTCATCACACTCCTGCTGGGCGCCGAGGAGGCCGGCCTTGAAGTGCTGCACCGTTCTGGCGAGTGGCTGTCTGTAAATCCGCCGGCTGGCTCGCTCGTCATCAATTGCGGCGACATGCTGCAGCGCCTGACAGGCGGTGTCCTGCCCTCCACCACGCACCGCGTAGTCAATCCGGAGCCGGAACGCGCGAAGTTCCCGCGCTATTCGACGCCCTTCTTCCTGCACTTCAATCAGGACTTCCTGATCGAACAGCTGCCGCAATGCCTCGAAGAAGGCGGTGAACCTCAGCCGCCGATTACCGCGCAGGATTACCTCATGGAGCGCCTGCGTGAGATCGGACTGGTAAAAGCGCAGTAGACCTGCCGCCGGGTCGGGCTTGCCAGCCGGCCTCTTTCTGCCTGAAGTAGACCGACAGCCCGAAAAGAGGCTGGGGCACTTCAGGGGAGGACACAGATGTTCGACAATAATGACTGGCTGAACCGCCAGCGCGAGGAGGTAATCGACCGGGACCGGGAGATTGTCGATCCACACCACCATCTCTGGCCGAAGACCCATCCGGTCATCATCTACGACCTTGAAGACCTCTGGGGCGATACCGGTGACGGGCACAATGTGACCCAGACCATTTTCATGGAATGTGGCGCAGCCTATCGCGAGGACGGGCCAGACCACCTGAAACCCGTCGGCGAAAGCGAATATATCGCAGAGGCCGCCCGAAAATCGAGATCGTCATGCGGACAGGCAACGATTGCCGCGATGGTGGCCCATGCGGACCTTCGTTTGCCCCTGAAGACGCTGGACGAGGTGCTGGACGCCCATATCGAGGCCTCCGAAGGCCTGTTCAGGGGCATCCGGCATGCCGGCCCATACGATCCGGCCAGTGCGGACTTCCTCATTTCGCCGCGGGGACCCGAAGGCCTTTATCACGACCCTGATTTCCGGCGCGGCGTCGCGCATCTTGGCGCGCGCGGCTTCACCTATGACACCTGGAACTATCATCACCAGATCCTGGAGTTCCGCGACCTCGCGGCCGCCGTGCCAGAGACCACGATGATCCTCGACCATTTCGGCACGCCGCTGGGCGTCGGCCCCTATGCGGGAAAGCGCGAGGACAATTTCGAGAAGTGGAAGGACGACATCGCCGCTGTCGCAGAGCAGAAGAACGTCTTCGCCAAGCTGGGCGGCCTTGCCATGCCGGACAATGGGTTTGGCTGGCATGAGCGCGACAGGCCGCCTTCCTCGGATGAGTTCGTTGATGCGCAGGCGAAATACTACCACCACACCATCGCCTGCTTTGGCGCCGAGCGCTGTATGCTGGAAAGCAATTTCCCGGTCGACCGGCTCTCCATCTCGTTCCGCACGCTATGGAACGGGTTGAAGAAGATCACCGCCGACTATTCCGAGGAGGAGAAATCGGCCCTTTTCGCGGGGACCGCACGCAAGGTCTACAGCGTCGCGCCGCCCGTTTGACGCCCGGCGCCCTAGTCCTGTTCACGCAGAAAGGCTTCCACATCCTCGCGCCATGGCAGGCTTGGCTGTGCGCCCGCCTTCGTCACGGCGAGGGCCGAGGCGGCCGAGGCAAAGCACAGCGCCTCGCCCTCCTCACGCCCTTCGGCAAGAGCGAGGACAAGCGCCGCGCAGAACGTATCGCCTGCCCCGGTCGTATCTATCACCGGGACGGCAAAAGCCGCAGCGCGCGCCACTTCCTTGCCCGCGCGGTAGAGAACGGCCCCCTCTGCGCCCAGCGTCAGGGCCACCATACCACCGCCGCGGTGAAGACCCTCACCATAAAACGCGGCTTCGCCCTCATTCACGATGAGCAGGTCTGCCGCTTCAAGAAGCTCAATCGGGACGGGGCCGGCCGGCGCAAGGTTCACGGCAAACAGGCCGCTCCCGGCACGCAGGGCCGCCATGACGCAGGCTGTCGGGACTTCAAGCTGACAGAGGATTGCGTCGGGGTGGCCTTCGATGTTCACGTCTTCCGGTGACAGGGTGGCATTCGCTCCGCTCGCCACGACGATCTGGTTCTCACCTGCCTTGTCCACCGCGATCAGCGCCACGCCGGTCTGCTCATCTGGACACGCCACGACCCCGGAGAGGTCGACACCATCCTGTCTGAGCAGGGCAAGCGCGGCATCGCGGTTTGGCCCCTCGCCGGTGCGCGCGATCATGGAGACCTCTGCCCCGAGGCGGCGGGCGGCGAGGGCCTGGTTTGCGCCTTTCCCGCCAGGATGCTGCGCGAACGTCGCGCCGGTGACCGTCTCACCCGCCACCGGCAGTTTTTCGGCAGAGGCGACGAGATCCAGATTGACCGAACCGATTATGGTAAGGGCTGGCGTACTCATAGCGGATACCGCCCGAGCTGTCCGAGAAGCTCTGCAAAGACAGCCTCCTTATCAACATCTGTGCACCACTCGACATGCCCGTCGTGACGATAATCCGGGAGCGTCTTGCCGAACCGTTCGCCCTCTTCCATCACGACCGAGACCCGGGCCTTGCGGCCTTCGAACAGGTCGGGCCGCAAGAGAGCAAGCAGGGTGGACGGGTCATGCAGCGGGGCGTGGCGCGCCTTGACGGATTCCTCAAGCCTGTTCGATGCGGCGAGGAGGTCCGCCGCGATGATCGCCTGAGGAGACCCCAGAGCCCGCACCCGCTCGACCATCGTGTCATCCGTCAGCAATTGATGCGTCACATCCAGGCTGAGCACACGCATCGCAATGCCTGACTGGAAGACCGTCTGCGCGGCATGCGGGTCGGCGAAGATGTTGAATTCGGCGTGCGGTGTGATGTTGCCGCCCTCCCTGTCGGCGCCGCCCATCACGACGATCTCGGACAGGCCCTCGGCAATATCCGGCGCCATGGTCAGCGCCAGGGCGACATTGGTCATCGGCCCGGTGACGACCAGGGTCGCTGGAAAGCCCTTGGTGGCACGCAGGGTCTTTATCAGAAAGTTCACAGCATGCTGGCGCGAGGCGCGGCCTTTCGGCTTGGGCAAGTCCAGACCGCCAAGTCCGGTCGTGCCGTGAAAATCCTCTGCCGTCACCGGATCGCGAACCAGAGGGCGCGGCGCGCCTGCGCAAACCGGTACGTTTCGATCAAGACCCGCAACATCGCGAATGATGCGCGCATTCCGGAATGTCAGACCGCCGCGCACATTGCCAGCGACGGTCGTTATACCCAGAACATCGAGCCTGTCGGTTGCCGCAAAGGCAAGCAGGAGCGCAACCGCATCATCGAGCCCTGGATCGCAATCTATTATGATCTGGCGTTTCCTCATCTGGCCTATTTGGGTCTGTTCCGATCTTCCCGGCAAGGTCTAGCTATCACTCGCAGAAACCCTAAGTGTGGCTGGGACACGTCACACAGGAAGGAATCTACTCATGGCCGTTTCGACCAAATCCCTCGACTATGAACAGGCTGGACAGACATATGAGGGCTTTCTGGCCATGCCGGAAAGCACGCCCAAGGCGGTCGTTCTCGTCTCGCACGCCTGGGGCGGGCAAAACGAGTTCGATCATGAAAAGGCAAAGATGCTGGCCGAATGGGGCTATGCCGGTTTCGCGCTGGATGTGTATGGCAAAGGCAAGCGCGGCTCGACCAAGGAAGAGAGCCAGGCCCTGATGGAGCCGCTCGCCTCTAACCGCGACGAGCTTCAGAACCGCCTGAAATACAGCCTGGAAATCGCCAAGAAGGAATCGGGTTGCGACAAGGCCGCCGCCATCGGTTTCTGTTTCGGTGGTCTCTGTGTCCTCGACATGGCTCGCGCAGGCATGGATGTTGACGGCGTGGCTTCCTTCCACGGCATCCTCGGCGCGCCCGGCAATACGGACGGTCACAAGACCAAGTCGAAAATCCTCGCCCTCCATGGCTGGGACGACCCGATGGCACAGCCCGAAGACGTGATGGCCTTCTCAAAGGAAATGACCGAAGCAGGCGCCGACTGGCAGCTTCACGCCTTCGGCGGCACCATGCACGCCTTCACCAACCCGGAAGCGAACGACCCCGACTTCGGCACGGTCTATAACCCGACCGCCGAACGCCGCAGCTTTGCGATCCTGAAGGATTTCCTCGAAGAACTTTTCGGCTAGCCGGTCTGGCTTTCCGAGAGACCTCAGCAGGTTTCCAAGTGACGGCGCGCTCTATCCGGGCGCGCCGTTATTTTATGTCCGCAGATAATGGCCGGACGCTTCAGAGCGTGGTGGCAAGCCCCGCCGCGAGATAACCGATCACGGCCAGAAGCCCGGCGGCCACCGCATAGGGCAGCTGCGTGCGCACATGGTCGAGGTGGTCGCATTCGGCTGCGAGGCTCGCGATGATAGAGGTGTCTGAGATGGGCGAGCAGTGGTCGCCGAAAACACCGCCGCCGAGGACGGCCGCCAGCGCCAGCGAAGGGGGCACGCCGCTGCCGAGCGCCAGCGGGATCGCAACCGGAACAAGGATTCCATAGGTGCCCCAGCTGGTGCCGGTCGTGAATGAGGTGACCCCCGCCACAACGAAGACGATGGCAGGCAGCGCCCACGCAAAGGGGATATTGGCCGCCATCCCGCCCAGGACTTCACCGGTCCCAAGCGCCTTCAGGCTCGCGCCAAGCACCAGCGCGAGGAAGATCACCGTGACTGCCGGCAGGAGATCGCCCATGCCCTTGAAGCCGATCTCAATCAGTGTGCCTTTCGGCTCATTCCCGGACCGCGCAAGCAGAAGGAAGGCGACCACTGTCGCCAGGCAAACTGCCCACAGAATGGCCTGTGAGCCTGACCCCTCCAGCATGTTGCCGTTGCCCGTCCACAGCATCAGCCCCAGCGCGCCGCCGACCAGCACAAGGATGGGCAGGCCCATATTCAGCGCGCTGCCACTGCCCGATTCGTCTTCCGGGACATCATCATTGGCCGCCCAGACGCGCCGCTCGACACTGTGCATCGGTCCGAATGTGCGGTCGCCCAGAACGGTGAACCAGACACCAGCCAGGGTGAAAAGCGCGTAGAAATTAAGCGGGATCGTCGCGACGAGCACCGATAGCGGATTGCCGAGATCGTATTCTGAGATGAGGCCCAGCACGAAGGCGCCCCAGCCATTCAGGAGGATCAGGATGCTGACCGGCGCGGAGGTGGAGTCGATGATATAGGCAAGGCGCTCACGGCTCATCTTGAGGCGGTCGAATAGTGGACGGCCCATGATGCCGGTGGTGAGCAGGCTGATATTGGTCTCAACGAAGATCAGCATGCCGGTCAGGACAGTGACCGAGCCGGCCCGGCGGCGCGTTCCGGCCGCCCCCGTCCGGATCAGCCAGTCGACCATGCCGGCGATGCCGCCGGAACGGCGCATATATTCGATCAGCGCGCCGATGATCAGGCAGAAAAGGAGGATGCGGGTATTACCCTCATTGCCGAACACGGAGACCGCCCGCTCAACACTGGCCAGAAAGCCGAGCGCCGGGTTGTACCCGGCGTTCAGCGTTTCAGAGGTCCATATGGCCAAGCCGAGCGCCCAGTAGACATTGCGGCTCCAGACCGCAATGGCGAGCGCGAGCAAAGGCGGAAGCAGTGTCAGCCAGTCTGCCATGTTCCGCCTCCCCGGCGCGCCGACGCGGCCTAGTTCAGCACGTTCGGCGATTCGAGCTCGGATGTGCGGGCCTCTTCGGCCTCACGCAGAAGGCGCAGCATGTTGCCGCTCCAGATTTTCTGGATATCCGCCTCGCTATAGCCCGCTTCCAGCAGTGCCGCGGTGACCTTTGGCAGGAAGGTGATGTCGCTCATCCCATCGACACCGCCGCCGCCATCCCAGTCAGCCCCCATGCCGACATGATCCGGCCCGACCTTGTCGAGCGCATAGAGCAGGTGCTCCATGAACTTCTCAAAGGTGGAGCGGGGCGCTGGATACTGCGCCTCGATCTCTTCGCGGGCAGCGACGTATTCTTCGCGCGTCGCCTCGTCGAGATCGTAATAGCTGGCGCCGAAGCGCTCCTCCAGCGCGGCCATCGCCTCTTCACGCTCCGGGCTCGGCTCAAGCGCTTCGAGATAGCTGCCATAGGCGTTGATCTGGATGACCCCGCCATCCTCGGCGACAGCCATCAGCAGCTCATCGGGGATGTTGCGGTAGTGGTCGTAGACCCCGTCAACGCCGGTATGCGAGAGGATGATCGGCGTCGTGGAGAGCTCAATCATGTCATAGACAGTCTCGTCAGCGGCGTGGGAGCCGTCGAGGACCATGCCAAGCTCATTGGCCTTCGCAACCAGCTCCTCACCCAGCGGGGAGAGCCCGCCATAGGAATTGGTGGACACATCGGTGGCACTGTCCGCGAACTGATTGTCGCGGAAGTGGACCGGCCCGACCATGCGCAGGCCGCCCGCATAGAAGGTCTCGAGCAGCGAGACATCCGTGCCCAGGGGATAGGAATTTTCCATGCTCTGATAGACGATACGTTTGCCCTCGGCGGCAATCCGCTCGGCATCGTCGGCCTTGAAGGCCAGTTCCACATCATCGCTATATTTTGCCGCCAGTTCTCGGATGGCCATCTGGCGCAGAACGGCAGATGTGCGGGCCGCATGATAGGAAGCTTCGTCCAGAGGCCCCTGCGCGGTGAAGATCACCCAGAAGCCGCCATCGAGGCCGCCTTCCTTCATGCGCGGCAGATCGACATGTGTGCCGTCTTCCTCAAAGGTCTGGCGCTCGGAGAATTTATAGTCGCTGGAATGGAAGTAGGCCGGCGTATCGAGGTGAGTGTCCATGACCAGCATGCCGTCATGAATGGTCTCGACATTCTGGGAAACGCTCGCAGGCGCCGCAGCCTCGGTCTCTGCCGTCTGCGCTTCGGCCGGCGCGATGATCTCGCTGCCACTCGGCTCTGCGTCCGGATTGCACGCCGCCAGCACTGTCAGCGCTGCGGCCATCATGAGACCATTCCTGAAACCAAAACCCATCATGCCGATAACCCCTTCAATGAATGTGGCCCGATACCAGCAGAAGCCGGACCGTACCGCAATGTCCTGACCTTTATTCGCCGCGCGCTTTTCGCAGCTCTGCCCAACGTTTGAGCCGCTCGGCGATCGGACCTTCGCGGCCTTCGCCCTTTGGTTGGTAGAAGCGCTCACGCTTCATCCCGTCCGGGAAGTAGTTCTGGCCGGAAAACCCCTCTTCGGCGTCATGGTCATAGGCATAGCCCTTGCCATAGCCTTCGCCCTTCATAAAGGCGGTTGGCGCGTTGAGGATATGTTTGGGCGGCATCAGGGAGCCGGTTTCCTTCGCCGAGCGCTGGGCGGCCTTCCAGGCTGTATAGACGGCATTGGACTTCGGCGCTGTCGCCAGATGGACGATGGCATGCGCCAGCGCGAGCTCACCTTCCGGGCTGCCAAGCCGTTCATAGGTACGCGCCGCTTCGGCGGCGATCATCAGCGCGGTGGGGTCGGCAAGGCCGATGTCTTCTGACGCCATGCGCACGATACGGCGCGCCAGATAGAGCGGATCCTCGCCGCCCGTGATCATCCGCGCCAGCCAGTAGAGCGCCGCATCCGGATCAGACCCGCGCACCGATTTATGGAGGGCGGAAATGAGATTGTAATGCTCCTCGCGGTCCTTGTCATAGGCGGGCGCGCGCTTCTGGAGCGCCTGCGACAGGGCTTCGGCCGTGAGGGTTTTTCCGTCTTCAGCCAGCGTGAAGGCCTGTTCGGCAAGGTTCAGCATGTAGCGGCCATCGCCGTCGGCCATGTCGATCAGGGCTTCGCGGGCGCGCGGCTCCAGCGGCAGCTTGCGGCCTTCCAGTTCCTCGGCGCGGGTCAACAACTCTTCAAGCGCCTCCGGCCCCAGCCGCTTTAGCGTCAGGACGGCGCAACGCGACAGAAGCGCGCCATTGATCTCAAAGCTGGGGTTCTCCGTCGTCGCCCCGACCAGCGTGACGACGCCTGCCTCGACGAAGGGCAGGAAGCCATCCTGCTGGGCGCGGTTGAAGCGGTGGATCTCGTCGACAAAGAGCAGCGTGCCCTTGCCGGTGGAGCGCCGGTTCTCGGCCCGGTCGAAGGCGGCGCGCAGATCCTTCACGCCGGAGAAGACGGCGCTGATCGCCTCGAATTCGAGATCGGTTTCCTTCGCCAGCAGGCGTGCGATCGTTGTCTTGCCGACGCCAGGCGGGCCCCAGAAAATTATCGAGGAAAGCCGCTTGGTCGCGAGCATCCGCCCGAGCGCCCCGTCCGGACCCAGCAGATGGTCCTGCCCGACCACTTCGGACAGCGATTGCGGACGAAGCCGGTCCGCCAGAGGCCGCGGCGCCTCATCAGCCATTCCGGATGCGGAGAAGAGATCACTCATGGCTCACACCTAGCCCGCGCCGGCGCCCATGATAAGGTGGCAGATGGAGGAAACCATGACACTGACCATCACCCCAAGCGGTGAGGCGTGCGGGGCGAGCATTACGGGCATAGATCTGAGCCGTCCCCTGGATGAGACCACCGTCGCGGATATTCGCGGCGCATGGCTCACCCACCACGTCCTTGCCTTTCCCGGACAGTCGCTCGACGATGACGATCTGGAGCGCTTCACGCAGTATTTCGGCCCGTTCGGTGACGATCCCTTCATCGCCCCCATTCCGGGCCGCAAACATATCATCGCCGTCAAACGAAACGCGGATGAGACCGGCCCGGTCTTTGCCGAGACTTGGCATTCCGACTGGAGCTTTCAGCCCCATCCGCCGGCTGGCACCTGCCTCTATGGGATCACCATACCGCCAGTGGGCGGCGACACACTTTTCACCAATCAGCACAAGGCAATGGCCGACATGCCGGAAGCTTTGCGTGAAAAGCTGGAGGGGAAACTGGCTGTCCATTCAGCGCGCAACGGCTATGGCAAGGCCGGGCTCTACGGCGAAAAGGACGAAGGCCGGAGCATGGATATCCGCTCCTCCGATGAAGCCATGGCGACCCAGACCCACCCTATCATCCGCAAACACCCTGAGACGGGCGAGGAAGGCCTGTTCGGCTGCGCGGGCTATATCATCGGCTTTGAGGGCATGAGCGAGGAAGAAGGCTTCGCCCTCCTCACCGAGCTCTATCGTTGGCAGACCCGGCCGGAGTTCCAGTACCGCCACAAATGGCAGGCTGGCACGCTGCTCATGTGGGACAATCGCTCCTGCCTGCACATGGCGACCGGCGGCTATCAGGGCCACGATCGCCTGCTCCATCGCACGACCATTGGAAGCTACGCCCCCGCCTGAAGGTCTCAGACCTCAGACCAGAGGCGGCGCAGATTGGCGATGACCTTGGAGAGCGCGAGATGCTCCGGCGCGGCTTCTGGCAGTGAGCTGCGCATGGACACTTTGAGGTTGGCGAGATCGAACAGGATGTCGCGCTGTTCGCTCGTTCGCACCTGGCTCTGGACCCAGCCGACGCAGACGGTGCGCTGGCCTGAGCTGACGGGTTCCACCCGGTGCAGACTGGTGGAAGGATAGAGGAGGAGCGAGCCGGCCTCGAGTTTCATCGAATGGACCATGCCGGCCCAGTCAATCGTCAGTTCCCCGCCCTCATACTCATCCGGCTCACTCAGGAAGAGGGTGAAGGAGAGATCGGTCCGTAGGCGGTTTGCGCCCGTCCCCATCAGTGCATTGTCGACATGGGTGCCATAGCCCTGCCCCACGCCGCTGCGGCTGACCAGAAGCCGGGACAGGCGCGCAGGCTGCGCGGCGGCCTGGAAGACCGCGTTCTTGCGGATCGCGTCATTGAGCTTTGTGTGCAGCGTAGCGCCGGTGCGCGAGGACAGGTCGGCCTGCTCATTGCGTTTGACCTTGGCGGCCTCGGGGCCGGCGGTCTTGCGCCCGTCAGACCAGGCCGTCTTTGCCAGCAGATCGCGAACCTCATCCAGCTCGCCAGCATTCAGTATATCGGGAATTGTAATCAGCATCTTGCGTATGAGAATGATTTGCAGATATACCTAGCGCGTATTGCAAAACCCGCAACAATGAAAGTGCATAAGTATGGCTTCAAAGTACAAATCCCTAGCTGCGCTCGGCCTGTCGACCACTCTGCTCGGCGGCCTGGTAGCCTGCAGCAATGAGACGCCCGAAACCACCCCTGCCCCAAGCGAGACCGCTGCGCCGGAAGAGGCCGAGACCCCAGCCGCCGAAGCGCCAGATACGCAGGCCGACACCGGCTCCTACGCCATGGCCGGCGGCGAAGGTGAAGGCGAAGGCGGAGAGGGTGAAGGTGGCGAAGGCGGCGTGAACATCGCTGCCGCTGCCGAAGATCCGGCCGTCTATCGCAGCGCCCTCGCAGTGGTTGAAGCCCATATCCGTGCCGGCATTGATGCGCTGGATGCCGGTGAGCGCCGGCCCGCCGGCGAAATGTTCGCCCACCCGGTCAGCGAGATCCTGATGGATTTCGAGCCCGTTCTCACCCAGCAAGGCGTAGAACCGTTCGCCCAGAAGCTGAGCGACGCCTCGGCTGCCGTCTTTGCCGATGAGTCGGCGGAAGACCTGCGCGCCCGCGCCGAGGACATTATCGACACCATCCGCGCCGCCAGCGAAAAAGCGCCGGAAGGCAGCGACAGCGACGCCATTGTCGAAGCCAAGGTCGTTGCCGACCAGATCGACCGCGCGGTCGCGCAGTACAGCTCGGCCACCAATACCGACGCTTACGAACCCTATCTTGACGGCTATGGCTTCTACAGCACGGCGAGCGCCCTGCTGGAGGATCACCGCGCCGCCATCGAGGCAGAAGCGCCGGACTTCACCGAACAGGCCGATACCGTGCTCGCTCAACTCGCTGACGCCTATCCGACGGCAAACCGGCCCGAGACGCTCGACGCCGACGCATCCGCGATGACGGCGGCCAATTCAGAACTGCAGCTCATGGTCAGCGGCCTCTAGACTGCTGGACCGCTAGTCTCAGACCTCTTCAAGGACCGGCCCATCGCGGCCGGTCCTTTCATGACCGCTCTTTCATTGGCGCTTCCGGGAACGCGTTTCATCGCGGCGGCATTCCTTGTCTGATACATCATTCAAGGACACCCAGTATGAGCGAAAAGACCCTCAGCGAGATTTCCAGCCAGATGAAGAAAATCGACATCACCATGATGTCGACCCATACCAGCGGCAAGGAGATCGCCGCGCGCCCGATGAGCAATAATCGCGACGTCGATTATGAAGGCCAGTCCTTCTATTTCACCCTGGATGACACGCGCACCGTCAGCGACATCGCAAAGAACTCCAATGTCGGCCTCAGCTTTCAGGGCGACAAGGCGTTCTTCATCCATGTTGAGGGCGACGCGGATCTTGTCCGCGACAAGGCCGCCTTCAAGGAACACTGGACGCCTGATCTCGATGAATGGTTCGAAAACGGCGTCGATACCGAAGGCCTTGTGATGATCAAGGTCGATGCCACGCGCATCCATTACTGGGATGGGATGGACGAAGGCGAGGTGAAACTCTGATCGCCTAGTCGGCGGCGATGTCCTCGCCGCCATCTTCCTGCTGCTGGGCCGGTTCGCCCTTCAGATAGGTGTTCAGGAAATCGACATAGGCCTCAGACGCCGTGATGCGGTTTTCGCGTTTCTGGAAGCCATGACCTTCATCCGGGAACAGAACATACTCCACCGTCGCGCCATTGGCGCGTGCTGCCTCGACCAGTTCGTCGCTTTCCACCTGAAGCACGCGCGGATCATTGGCGCCCTGGATGACCAGAAGCGGCTTGGTAATCTGGTCGGCATGAAAGAGCGGCGAAATCCGGCGCAGGCGCTCTTCATCCTCTGCCGGATCGCCCATCTCATCATAGAGCGCATCGCGGAACGAACCCCACCATGGCGGGATGCTCTGAAGCGTGCGCAGCCAGTTCGTCACGCCGAAAATATTGATCCCGGCATCGAAGACGTCCGGCTCGAAGGCAAGTGCCGCAGCCACCATGAAGCCGCCATAGGAACCGCCAATGATACCGATCTTGTCCGGGTCGACCCCTTCCACGCCTTCCAGATATTTGCGGCCGTAGACGATGTCCTGAAGGTCGCTTTCGCCATGGTTCCTGTCATCCAGATGGAAGAAGGTTTTGCCGTAACCTGACGAGCCGCGATTGTTGGCGCCGAGGACGGCATAGCCATGATTGACGAGATGCTGGATCGTCGCCGAATAGCCGCGCGTTGTCTGCCCGCCCGGCCCGCCATGCACCCAGACCAGCGCCGGTACCGGTGTCTCGGCGGACGCCTGTTTCGGCATGTAGAAGACCGATGGAATCTCGAGCCCATCAAAGCTCTCATACCGGACGATCTTCGCCGCAACGAGATCGCTTTCATCGATCTCTTCCGGCAAGGCGGAGGTGAGACGCGTCGCCTCACCCGTCTCGAGGCCGGCCAGATAGAGATTGAACGGTGACGTATCGGTGTTCACACCAAAGGCAATGGCCGTCTCATCTCGGTTGAAACGGACCTGCCCGACCTCACCGTCCGGAATGTTCGAAAGCACCACCTCTTCGCCAGCCTGATTGTCGAAAATGGTGAGCTCGGTCAGCGCATCATTATTGATGGCCGAGACGAGGTAACGCCCCGTGGGGCTGTCGAAAACGTATGAGACGTCCCAGTCGGCCTCAATCAGCGGATGTCGTTCACCACTGGTGAGATTATAGGTCCAGGCCTGATTGAACTCGCCATATTCATTCGTGGCATAGATCAGCGTCTCGCTGTCGGCAGTGAAGTCATAGACGCCATAGGCGATATCGCCCTGATGCTCCGTGATCAGCTTCTGCGCGGGCTCATCGGCGAAGAGATCGACAAGGAAGATGTTGGAATCCGCGTTTGTGCGCTCTTTCGACAGCGCCAGCCAGCGCCCATTGGGCGACAGGCCCGCAATGTCCTTGCCGTCATTCTGGAAGATCAGCTCGCGCGAATAATCTCTGGCCTGATAGGCATAGAGGTCATTGGTCTCTGGGTCGCGCTCATTGGTCTGGACATAGAAAACCTCACCATCGCCGCGCCAGCCGACAACGCTCGCGCGCACCTCGGCGCCCGGTGTGAGGTCACGCAGCGTGCCGTCTTCCTCGCGCACATAGACATGGAAGATCTCATCCCCGCCGCCATCAGAGGTCAGAAGGATGCGGTCATCCTCCGGGAAGAAGGACTGCGCATAGATCGCATCGTCATTCGACTGGGTGAGCTGTGTGACCGCCCCCGTCTCGTCCAGGGTCACCGCGTTGAAAATGCCGCTCTCGTCGGTCGAAGCGAGGATGTCACCATCTTTGGCAGAGAAGACATAGCCGCTGGACGCGCCCAGGCTGTAGCTGGTGGTCTGGTGAAACAGGGCCGCGGGATAGGTTTCCACATCCACCGGCGGCGCGGCCTGCTGCGGCGGTGCGACAGGGCCGCTCTCCTGCGTCTGGGCACAGCCGAAAGCCAGCATTGACGCGCCAAGCGCCAGAACGGTTCTGAGTGTCATAGGTGTCGCCTCCGCATCGAATAGATGCGCGAACGCTAGCACCGCCGCTCGCAGGTGGCGAGGCTCAGTGGGTCACTTTATCGAAGGCATTAGAGGCGCAGCGTCCCGCTGATGCGCCGGCCATTGCGGTCCAGCTCAATCGCCCAGGTCGAGGTTTCCTCTGCCAGCGCCTTGTCGAGGTCGCTAAGGCCTTCGATCTGTTTATTGTTCACCGAAACGATGAGATCGCCGGGGCGCACAACGCGCCAGGCATAGGCCCCGCGCCTGATCCGCGTCACCAGTACGCCTGTCTCGAAGGGATCGCGGCCAAGCTCCTCGGCAAGGCGCGGCGAAAGCTCTGCCACTTCCGCGCCAGAGAACGGGTTGCGGCCTTCCAGCAATTCAAGTTCGGCCTCGGTGGCGCCGGGCGGAGGGGCGAGTTCAACCTCCACCGTCTCGAAATTACCGCCCCGCAACAGGGTGAGCTCCGACTTCTCGCCCGGCGAGCGCGTCGCGGCGAGGAATTTGAGGCCGCGTTCATCGAAGACTTCGCGTCCATCGATCATCGTGACGAGATCGCCGCGCGAGAGGCCGGCCTCGTCTGCCGGCCCGCCCTTGAAGACTTCGGTCACCATGACCCCCACCGGCCGGTCGAGCCCCTGGGCCTGAGCGATGTCATAGCTCACCGACTGCGCCTTTAGACCCAGCCATGGCCGCACGATCATGCCTTCATTGACGGCGGCATCCACGACGCGGCGGACCATCTCTGCCGGGATGGCAAAGCCGATCCCGTTCGAGCCGCCCGAGCGTGAGAAGATCGCGGTGTTCACACCGACCAGCTCCCCGCGTGAATTGATCAGCGCACCGCCGGAATTGCCGGGATTCACGGCCGCATCGGTCTGCAGGAAGAAGGAGTAATCCGAAACGCCGACATCGGTGCGTGCAGTGGCGGAGATAATGCCGGTGGTCACCGTCTGGCCGACGCCGAACGGGTTGCCGATCGCCAGAACGATATCGCCGACCTGCGTATCGCGGGTATCGGCATAGTCGACTGTGGGAAGCGGGTCGCCATCGGTATCGATACGCAGGACGGCAAGGTCGGTGCGCTCATCGGACAGCACAAGCTCCGCTTCATATTCGCGCCGGTCCGACAGGACGACAAGGAACTGGTCGGCATCCTTCACCACATGGCTGTTGGTAACGATGACGCCGTCCTCCGACACGATCACGCCGGAGCCGAGGGAGTTCTGCACACGTTCACGTGCCTGCGGGGTCGCGCCAAAGAACTGGCGGAAGATCGGGTCATTGGCGAAGGGCGAGGCGCTCTCGCGCACGACGCGGCTTGTGTAGACGTTTACCACCGCCGGCGAGACCTGCTGGACAAGCGGCGCGTAGGAGAGCTGGATTTCCGACTGGCTCTGGGGCACCCGCCGCTCGGGGGCAAAGGCATTCCCGTGCGCGCGCTCACTGGAGGTCTGGGTCGGCGCGGGCTGCTCGGCTTGCTGACCGACGGCGAAGAGCGGGCTCACCACCACCGCCAGCAAGGCCAGGACAGCGAAGATGGCTGCAAACAGAAATTTGGACACATGGCGGGTCATGAGTTTGTTCTGCATCATGAAAATGGCTCTATTGCGGCCATGCCGCGCACGCAATCGGGCGGTTCATGACAATTCTGTCAGGCAGATGGACAGAAAAACACCCTCAGCTTTTCTCAAAGCGCGGCGGCGTGGTCGCCCCCGTGCGAAGCGCTTCAAGATTTGCCTCATGGTCGGCCCGGCTGATCCGGTAGAAGCTGATACAGATCATCATGATGCTCCAGAGGACGAGGAGGCTGACCGCATAGCCCCAGCCAAGTATGCGGATCGCTTCATCGCTCGCTTCGGCGGCCCGCATGCCGGGCGTGATCGAGGCGACGGCCAGGATGAAAGACGCGGTTAGAACACCAACACCCTGGGCCAGCTTGCGCATGAAACTGATGCCCGCGAAATAGATGCCTTCAGAGCGCCGGCCCGTGGACAGTTCATTCTGCTCCACAATGTCGGCCACCATGGACGCTGCCAGCATCTGGTACGCAATGATGAGCGCCAGATCGAACACGGTGACGCTGAGCACGATAATGTAGAGAAGGTCGGTGCCATTTGGCGGCAGAAGACCGAACTGGCGCAGGAGAACCGGCATCGGCGCAATGGTGAAGGCCAGCACGCCGACCCAGATCGCCGCCTTCTTCTTGCCGAACACCTTGCCCGCCAAAGGTGCCACAAACAGCGCCAGCACAGCCGAGACATAGACCGCCACGGTCAGCCCGCCGATCTGGTCGTTGCTGAACTCCCAGAAGAAGCCGTTGATATACTGGTTCAGCGTCGCGGAGATGCCGCTGGCAAGAAGCCCGAACAGGGTGGCGAGAAAAAGCGCCCGGAAAGAGGGATTGGAGACCGTCTCCCAGATTTCGCCCAGGATCTTGAGCGGCGTCAGCTTGCGCGCCGCCGGCGGGGCTTTCAGATGCGGGATGTGGCGGTGCGTGCCGAAGCTCGTGATCGCGATAGACCCCAGAATGCAGCTTGCGCCGATCAGGCCGTAAGTATGCCAGCCCGGAAGATGGAAGAAGCCGGACGGATCTCCCTCGCTCGGTACCAGAAGGAAGAAAAAGAGGATGATCTGTACGGTCAGCCCACCGACCCAGGCAAAGAAATAACGCACGGACATGAGCGAGGTGCGCTCATCATAGTCCTGCGTCAGTTCGGCCGCGAGCGCCGTGCTTGGCACCTCGAAGAAGGTGTACATGAGGCGCACAATGACCGTGAAACCAAGCAGCCAGCCAAAGAGGTTGAGCCCCGACAGCCCGGTCGGCGGATTCCAGACAAAGAAATAGGCCACCGCCACCGGGATCATGGCCGTGTACATGAGCGGGTGGCGCCGCCCCCATTTCGTTCTCAGATTATCCGACCAGTAACCGACGATCGGGTCGGAAAAGGCGTCGATCAGCAGCGCAATCCAGAGCGCGGCCGCGACCAGCACGGCCGACAGCCCCATGATCTGGCTGTAGAACAGGAGAAGGACGTATTCGAACCCGTTATTCTTGATGCCGCCTGCTGCGCCGCCCACACCATAGGCGATGCGTGTGGCGAGGCTTGGCTTGCCGGTTTCGACCATATCGGACCCTCCTGAAGCAGCTCGGGCGTCAGGATCTATTCAACGATATCGTAGCGTTCGATTTCGGGCTTTCCGGCAAAACAGCCTGCCATCTTGGGTCCGGCCTCACGAAAATAATCCGTTTCGCCATGCGCCTTGAGCGCTTCGGCATTGGCGTACTGTTCCATGAAGATATAGGTCTGCGGATCGGAATGGGAGCGGTAGAGCTGATAGGTCAGGCAGCCCGGCTCATTGCCTTTCACCTTCGCCATCAGGTCCTTGCCGACCTGCTCGAACTCATCGGTCTTGCCTTCGGCAATATGCAGCTTCGCCACGATTCCAATCATGCAGTCCTCCCTTGGGGCGTTTGTTCGCCTCTATTGATAGACAGCTTATCGACAAGCGGAAAGCTCACAAGGCATGACGTCGCGGAGGGCCCTATCCGCGAAAGGCCGTCACCTCGATCTCCACCTTCATTTCCGGCGAGATCAGCCCTGCAATGACCATCGTGGCCGCCGGCCTGATCTCGCCCAGATTTGCACCAAGGACGGGCACAATCTCCTCGACATGGTGGCGGTCGGTGACGGTGTATTGCACGCGCACGATATCGCTCATGGCAAAGCCCGCCTCACGCATCACCCCATCGATCGTGGCAAAGCAGTTCTCTGCCTGCTCTGCCGCGCTCTCGGGCATGGTCATCGTCGCATAGTCGTAGCCCGTGACGCCCGCCACGAAACACCAGTCGCCCTGCACAACGGCACGCGAATACCCCATGGTCTGTTCGAAAGGTGAGCCCGTGGAGATGAGGCGGCGGGGAGACGGCATGGGATTTACTTCCCTTCGAACTTCGGGGCGCGTTTCTCGAGGATGGCGTGGACGCCTTCCATATGGTCCTCGGTTTCGTGCATCAGCGCCTGCGAGGCGGCCGAAAGCTCCATGATCGTGTCATAGGAGGCCGTCTGCCCATGACGCAGCAGCGTCTTTGCAAGGCGCAGGGCCTGCGGCGGCTGTACGGCCATCCGCTCAGCCAGAGCCATCGCCGAATCCATCAGGGCCTCCGGCGCGTGCACTTCAGAAATCAGCCCCCAGTCGAGCGCCGTTTCCGCATCGATCACATCGCCGGTAAAGAGAAGCTGCGCGGCGCGCGCACTGCCGATGATCCGCGGCAGCAGCCAGGCCCCGCCATCGCCCGGAATGAGGCCGAGCTTGAGGAAGGTCACGCCGAATTTCGCCTTGTCGGACGCGATACGCACATCCGCCATACAGGCGACATCGCAGCCCAGCCCGATGGCCGCGCCGTTCACGGCGGAAATCAGCGGCACTTCGAGGTTATAGAGCGACTTCACAACCATATGGATGTTGCGGCGGTAGCCGTTGCGGATCTGATTCGGGCTGCCGCCAAAGGCGCCCGTCTTGTCGCGCATCGCCTTCACGTCGCCGCCCGCAGAAAACGCCCTGCCCTCACCCGTCAGGATAGCGACCCGGATATCCGGGTCGGCCTCGATCTCTGCGCAGGCGGCGGTAACCGCCGGGCCGTCGCCTTCCTGCCCCAGCGCATTCATCATGTCCGGACGCGTCAGCGTCAGAGTTGCAATGGATCCGGATTTTTCGAGCTTGATAACGGACATGATGTCTCCCTCAGTGTCTGGGCGCAGTGTCTTGTATGTCATGACCGGGAGTATGGCAGCTGGCAAAACATGTCGAGGCCTTCGCGCGTCAAAAGAAAACCCGGCCTGCGCGTGCAGGCCGGGTCTCTATGTCAGTCTATGCGAACGCGCCTATTCGGCGGCCATCGCCTGGTCTTCACCCGACAGGCGCGAATAGCGGCGCATGTGGAAGTCCACATTGCCGAACTCGCTGTCGATCATGGTGAGGCGCTTGAAATAGTGGCCGACGGCAAGCTCATCCGTCATGCCCATACCGCCATGGATCTGGACAGCTTCCTGGCCGACGAAACGCCCGCCCTGTCCGATACGGACCTTCGCCGCCGAAACGGCTTTCTTGCGGGTCACTTCATCTTCGCTGAGCTTTAGCGTCGCCATATAGGTCATGGAGATCGACTGCTCGTGCTCCATGAACATGTCGACCATGCGGTGCTGGAGTACCTGGAACTTGCCGATGGCCACACCGAACTGCTTGCGCTGCTTGGAATATTCGACCGTCTGCTTGTGCGCGACGCCCATGGCGCCCATCGCCTCGGCGCAGGTCGCAACCGTTGCTTCGTCGACAACGCGTTCGATCAGCGGCAGGGCCTTGCCCTCGTCGCCGATCAGGTTGCCGGCCGGGACCGAGACGTTCTCGAAATAGACTTCCGATGCGCGCCGGCCGTCGACAGTTGGATAGTCGCGCGTGGTGATACCGTCGGAATCCTTCTTCACGATGAAGACCGAGATACCATCCTTGTCGCGGCGGTCGCCGGAGGTGCGGGCCGTCACGATGAGATGATCTGCCCACGGCGCGCCGATCACGACCGCCTTGTGGCCGTTCAGCGTGTAGCTGTCGCCGTCCTTTTTCGCCGTGGTCTCAAGATCGTTGAGGTCATAGCGCCCGCGCGGCTCTGCATAGGCAAAGGCAAACACACGTTCGCCGCCGATGATCGCTTCCAGATGCTCGGACTTCTGCTCGTCCGTACCGGCATGTTTCAGGAAGCCGCCTGCGCACACAATGGTCGGCACGTAGGGCTCAACGACCAGCGCCTTGCCGAACTCTTCCATGATAACCATGGAGTCGACCGCGCCGCCGCCGAGACCGCCATCGTCTTCGGAGAAGGGCGCGGCCAGGAGGCCCAGCTCTGCAAATTGCTGCCACATCTCCGGGCGCCAGCCTGACTCGCTGGAAACCACCTTGCGGCGGGTGTCGAAGTCATACTGATCGCGCAGCAGCCGGGCGAGGCTGTCGCGGATCATTGTCTGTTCGTCTGAAAAATTGAAATCCATATCGGTCTCCTCCGGAATTCCTACTGTTCTGTCTTGTTCAAAAACGCCGCGCAATCGCCAAGCAGCTCTGCGGGCGGCATGTCTGGCACCGTCTCGGCCTCGGCGATCAACATGAGGCGATCAATGGTGCCGTCGCCCCAGTCGATCTTGGCCGTATAGGGGTGGGCGCCCAGTACGGTGATTGTCTGGTCTGTATTGTCTTCGTCATCCTCTGCGACATCGATCACGATCTCGCGCGCGGTGACAGTTTCACCCATCAGGAAAAAGTCGACCTCTTCCCCGGCGCGAACAGCTGGATTTCCTTGAATCGAGCTGTCCTCAAGCACCTGCCGCTCTCCAAGTGCGAGCGCGGCGAGGGCTTCCCGCTCGGCCTCGTCCGGCAACTCAGCCTCCACGCAGGCGCGATAGTCGATACCGGAGAAGACGATGTAATAGTCGTCAGCTCCCACCTCATGCGCCGGATCATCGTCGAAAAGGCTCTGATAGATCGCCCAGTCGTCACCAGCGGCAACGATCACTTCACGAAAGCCGGAACTGTAATCGTCATAATGGCTCGTCCAGGACAGGGTCACGCCCGGCGCCGGCTCGAGCATATCCTGCGCCCCAGCCGCAAGGGCCGGGGCGCCAAGAATAAGCCCTGCGAGTACAGTTGCGACCCGGGTCACGGGTCTAGAGCCCGAGGATCATCTTGGTGATGATGTTGCGCTGGATCTCGTTGGACCCGCCATAGATCGAGGTCTTGCGCATGTTGAAATAGGTCGGCGCTGCCTGGTGGGCATAGTCCGGACCGATCGGGAACTCGTTGGAGCCGTCTTCCGGAAAGCCGCGGAAATACGGATGACCATACTGGCCAACGGCTTCCAGCGTCAGCTCCGTCAGGCGCTGCTGGATCTCGGTGCCCTTCACCTTGAGGATAGAGCTTTCCGGACCGGGGCCCTTGCCCTGTGCTTCGCCCGCCAGCGTGCGCAGTTCTGTGAACTCAAGCGCCGTCAGGTCAATCTCAAGCTGCGAGATCTTGCGCAGGAAGTCATCGTCCTTGATCAGCGGCTTGCCTTCCAGAAGCTCGGTCGAGGCAATCTGGCGCAGTTTCTCGACGCCGCGCTTGGAGCGGGCGACGCCAGCAATGCCGGACCGCTCATGCGCCAGCAGGAATTTGGCGTAGGTCCAGCCTTCATTTTCCTTGCCGACGAGGTTTTCGACCGGCACGCGCACATCGGTCAGCCAGGTCTCGTTGACCTCATGGCCGCCATCGATGGTCTTGATGGGCTTAACTTCGATGCCCGGCGTGCGCATGTCAGCCAGGATGAAGGAAATGCCTTCCTGCGGCTTGGATGCGTTCGGATCGGTGCGGCAGAGGAAGAAGCCCCAGTCGGCGTGCTGGGCCAGCGTCGTCCAGGTCTTCTGGCCGTTGATGACATAATGGTCGCCGTCGCGGACAGCCGTCGTCTTGAGCGAGGCAAGGTCGGAGCCTGCACCCGGCTCTGAATAGCCCTGACACCACCAGACTGACCCGTCACGGATGCCCGGCAGGTGCTTGGCTTTCATTTCCTCGGAGCCAAAGGTGTAGATCACGGGGCCGACCATGGAGACGCCGAACGGCAGCGGCATGATCGTGTCCATGCGCGCGTTCTCTTCCGACCAGATATACTTCTGGGTCGGGGTCCAGCCGGTGCCGCCGTATTTTTCCGGCCATGCCGGAACGGACCAGCCCTTCTCACCAAGGATCTGGTGCCAGGCGAGCATGTCGTCCTTGCCGAGATCCTCACGCGCGCCAACGCCGCGCAGGCGTTCTGGATAGTTCTTTTCGATGAATTCGCGGACTTCCTTACGGAAGGCCACTTCTTCAGGCGTGAATTCGAGATTCATGGGCGCGCTCCTCATTATGCTTTGTCTGGAGGTCTTCTGCCTCTCTACCGCAGCGAAAGCAAGTTGACGCGAACGTCAACGTCAGCCTGTCGCACCTGTTAGGTCTGGAAGATCAGCTGTCGCTGGCGGCGGGGGCGCCAAGAAACGGCGCGCAGGCTGTCCGCAGCAGACCAACAGCCGTCACGGAGCCCATTCCGCCCCCTGTATTGAATTCCAGTGGCAGAAGCGGCGGCAGGTCCAGCCGGTCGAGCGCAGCCTGGTGGGCCGGGCGGCGTGTCACATGGGCGGCCAGAAGATGCTCGACCGCGTGCGGATTGAGCGCATGCGCAACGCCTGCCGCAATCGTTGTGGCGAACCCGTCCAGAACGACAGGGACCGACTGGATGCGGGCCGCCAGGATCGCGCCGACGCAGGCGGCAAGCTCGCGCCCGCCCAGACAGCGAAGGGCCTCAAGCGGATCCTCCAGCCGGCCGCGGTGACGTGCGAGACCGGCATTGACCGCCTCGACCCGGGCGGCGCTGATATCTTTCGGCGTGGAGGGGCCGGGCCGCACCCAATAGTCAGGCGTACCGCCATAAAGCGCGCAGGCCACAGCGGCAGCCGCCGTGCCGATGCCCGCGCCAACCACACCAAGGGCCAGAAGGTCTGGTTTGCCCTCAAGCGCCTCGAATCCATAGGCAATCGTTGCGGCGCATTCGCGCTCGCTCATGGCCGCACCATCGGTAAAGTCGGCGGTCGGCTTTTCAATAGCGAGCTCGAACACACGGATATTGGTCTGGTTGGCCGCGGCAATGGCAGAAAGCGGCGCCTTGCCGGCCCGAAGGTCCTCAACCCGCCCGCGGGTATTCTCATCAGACGATAGCGACACTGTTCCGCCGGCCGATGTCACCCCGTGGGAGCCCGCGAAAATGGCAAGAGTCGCATTCTCGATACGCGGAGGGTAGCGCCGCTGCCAGCCGGCCAGCCACTCGGCCGCCTGGCCGAGCTTGCCGAAGTCGCCCTGGCGCCCCATACCCAGAAGCGCCTCATGCACTTTCTTGCTGCAGGCCGCGTCGGGTTCGATGTCGCGCATCGCGAGTTCGCGCACATCGTCAAAAGGTGTCGAAGATTCAGCCGCGTCGTTCACTCTACATTCCTCGCCGTCATTCGGGCGGACAACCGCCTGATCCGGTCTTTTAAGTCAACGATACTTTCGTGAATTTTTGACATAGAGCAACTGCTGCTGAAGAACAGGTCCCATGACATCACCTGCCACCCCACCGATAAAGACCCCCTGCACGAAAGTCTGCGCCGTCGATGGCCAGACGGGTCTCTGCCTTGGCTGCGGGCGGACATTGCGCGAGATCGGTGGATGGTCGACATTCACGCCAGACGAGCGCGAAAGCGTGATGGCCGAGCTCGATGCCCGCATGGACCGGCTGAAATCTCTCGGCAAGCTGGGCTGAAGGAGCAGGCCTTTCGATGAATAACCGTTTCCTGACGCTGATGCTCTGCGCGGGCGCAATTGCGGCCGCGGTGATGCTCGTCCTCAATCCAAGGCTTGAGGCCGCCCGGGACGCCGGCGCCCCCCGCGAGGAAGCCGTGAACGTCATGGATACCGAAGACACCGGCGATGCGAACGAGATGCGCAAGACCGCTGTCATGCTGATAAAATCCGACGGGCATTACTGGGCGCGCGCCCTCGTCAACCGCAAGGCCAGCGTCGACTTCATGGTCGATACGGGCGCCAGCACCGTCGCCCTGACACAGGATGACGCCCAGAAAATGGGCCTTCGCCCGCATACGCTGACCTATGACATCGAGATCCGCACGGCGGGCGGCATTACCTATGGCGCCGATGTCGTCATCGAGTCCATCCGGATCGGTGAGGTCGAAGCCCGCGATGTGCGCGGCGTCGTCATGCAGGATGTCCTCTCCCAGTCGCTTCTGGGCATGAGCTTCCTGCGTGAGCTTTATTCCTATGAGTTTCGCAGCGACCGGCTGATCATCCGGCAATAGTCTTCCAGATCATCCGTGCCGACACGAGCACGAGCAGAACGCCGAACAGCTTGCGCAGCAGGCCCGCATCCAGCTTGTGCGCAAGGGCGGCGCCGAACGGCGCCATGGTCACGGTACAGACCGATATCAGCGCAAAGGCCGGCAGGTTCACATGGCCGAGCGAAAATGGCGGCAGCCCGTCGCGCCCAAGCCCGTTGAGGATCGCGACGATCGCGCCCGGCAGGCCGATTGCCACACCAAAGCCCGCGGCCGTGCCGACAGCCTGATGGATCGGACGCCCGCAAATCGTCATGAGGCTGACCCCGAACGTACCCCCGCCAATCCCCATGATGGCCGACAGCGCGCCCAGCGCCGTGCCGAGACCTGCGCGCGGCGCCCCGCCCGGCAGATCTTCAGCGAGCTTCCAGGTCGGGCGTCCGAAATAGAGCTGTAAGGCGAGGATGAGCAGCAGCCCGCCAAAAGTGAGCGTCAGCGCATCCTTGGAAACGAACCCGGCCACCAGCTGACCGAGGCAGGCCCCGATCACGATCCACGGCGCCCACCCTTTCAGGACAGCCCAGTCGACCGCCCCGCGTCCATTATGCGCCATGACAGACCGTATGGAGGTCAGGATGATCGTCGCGAGCGATGTCGCCACGGCGACATGCATGGCCGTCTCTTCATAGCCAAGGCCGACGAACAGGAAATAGAGAACCGGTACGATGACGGCGCCGCCGCCAATACCAAAAAGGCCCGCAGCCAGCCCGGCTGCGATCCCGGCGGCGACCAGCGAAATGATGAGAACGCCATATTCCGCGAGAAAACTCTCCATCAGGCGGTGACGCTTTCCAGCTGGAGGTGAGAGAGCGCTTCATCCAGCACCTCAAGACCGGCGCCCTCGCGGACCGCTTTTTCAGAAAGTGTCCGGCGCCAGGCCCGCGCGCCCGGCTGGCCGGCAAAGAGGCCCAGCATATGACGCGTCATGGAAGATAGCTTCACACCCTCCTCCAGACGGGCGGTCATATAGGGGCGGTAACGTTCCAATGCCGCGAGCGCGCTTTCCATGTCGAACGCGTCCTCGCCAGTCCCAGTCTCGATCAGCCGGTCCGCCGCCAGCAGGCAGGCAGGCGTCTGATAGGCGGCCCGACCCAACATGACGCCGTCAAATGTCTTCAGGTGTTCGCCGGCCTCGCCCATCGTCTTGATGCCGCCATTGAGAAGTATGGTGAGGTCCGGGCGCTCGGCCTTGAGGTCTGCAACCAGACCATAGTCCAGCGGCGGGATGTCCCGGTTTTCCTTCGGGCTGAGGCCCGACAGCCAGGCCTTGCGCGCATGCACGGTAAAAACCTCGCAACCCGCATCGGCGACCTCATCGACAAAGCCGAACAGCGTCTCGCGCGGTGGGTCCTCATCGACGGCAACACGGCATTTGACAGTTACCGGAATGGACACCGCTGCGCGCATCGCGGCGACACAGGCGGCTACTGTCGAAGGCTCCTGCATCAGGCAGGCCCCGAACCGGCCGGACTGCACCCGGTCCGACGGGCAGCCGCAATTGATGTTCACCTCATCATAGCCAAACGCCTCTGCGATCCGGCTCGCCTCGGCGAGTTTTGCCGGGTCGGACCCGCCAAGCTGCAGCACGACAGGATGCTCTTGCTCACTGAACCCGATCAGCCGCTCCCGGTCCCCATGAATGACCGCGTCCGCCGTCACCATCTCGGTCCACAGCAGCGCCTTGTCCGACAGGGCCCGATGGAACATCCGGCAATGCCGGTCTGTCCAGTCCATCATGGGTGCAACGGAGAATGTGTAATCCAGGGTCATTGTCATACGAAATGGCTTGCGAGAGCTTTATACCGGGTGTGCTGTGCCTGTTCGGAAAGGATGTGTACAGTCTGCGGTCGGTTTGTACGGTGAAATCGCACCTCATCGGAAGATTGTGAGTTCAGTCCAAACCCTTTACCGCCTTCACATTCCAGTTCCCGGCCTGCCGGCCCGCGCATGTTCCGTCCGGCCAAGGCGTAGTAGAGGCCAGCCCATGAGCGATGCCAGCAAACAGAAAAAACTCCCGACCCGTGAGCGTTTGCTGAAAGCTGCGCAGGATATTCTTGCCGAAGCGGGCCTGCAGGCGCTCAACTCAAATGCCATTGTCGAACGCGCGGGCGTCACACCGCCGACCTTCTATCATTATTTTGAAAACAAGCATGTCGTCCTGCGCGAGCTTGGCACGCGCATGATGGATGCGCAGAACGAAGTCCTGAAACGCGATACGGGCCTCACCATCTCGACCGAGGCAGAGTTGCGCGCCGCCTGTCTTACATCGGTCAGGCAATCCTACCGGATGACGCAGAATTTCAGGGGTGGCTACGCCCTGCTGGTGTCGCTTCGCGCCATTCCCGAACTGATCGATGTCCGCCTCAAATCGCATGAGGAGATGGCCCAGCTTCTGGCACGGTATATGGTCGAGCAGGGCCTGACCGATGATTTCGAGGGCACGCTTGTGCGGGCCCGTCTCGGCATCGAGCTGCGTTATGCTGCCATCGAAATGCTCTTCGAGACCGGTTTCAGGCATGAAGATGATGTCCTGAATCATACAGCCGACGCCCTCACCAGCGTCTATGGATTCTTCTAGAGCAGAGCGCCGGAAACGGCCTCCCGCTCATCAGCCGCCCTCCCCGGCACATCCGTCTGAGCAAAGCCCGCACTTCGCTTCCATGCCTCGCATTTACGCGCCGTTCGTTCCTGCCCGCCCCGACTTTTTGCTGAATATAGTTTTTACTATAGACTTTTCGGAAGCGTCCTGACATCTTCCCCTCGTGGCGCGCCGAAGACGTGAAATGACAGGAGGGCCAGAACGTGACCGCCTATCTCTTTTTCAATGGTCCGATTGTGACGATGGCGAAGGGCGAAACCTCGCCTGAAAGCCTGGTGACGCATGAAGGACGCATTGCCTTTACCGGCCCCCGTCAGGAAGCGCTCGACTGGGCGCACCGGCACGGCGTGAACCTCACAGAGCACGACCTTGAGGGCCAGGCGCTCCTGCCGGGTTTCATCGACCCGCACCTGCACCCGATGCCGATGATTTTCTTCGCGATGAATGCCGATCTGGAGCATGCCAGGGACCTGGCAGAGGTAAAGGTCCGTCTCACCTCGAAACTCGCTGACCTGTCTGAGGAAGAATGGCTGATGGGCGTGCAGTTCGAAGCCAAATCCCTGCCCGCCGGTGAACAACTGACCCGCCGCGAACTCGACGGGATGTTTCCCGGGAAAGCGGTGCTCATCTATTCGCGCGATGGCCACAGCGTGATCGTCAACACAAAGGCCCTCGATGCCGCTGGGATAGAAGAGAGCGTGGAGGCACCCTATGGCGGCGTGATCGGGCGCTATCAGGATGGCAGCCTGAACGGCATCTTTGAGGAAAAAGCCATCGGCCTGCCGATGCAGCATTTTCCCTCGCCTCGCCCCGAACGCATGCTCGCCGCCAGCCAGGGGGTCTTCGACCAGCTCGCAGAGGCCGGCATCACCTCGATCGGGGCCATGCTTCAGAGTGACGAGGAAGGCCCCGGCGGTGCCTCCAGCAGAATGGAAGCGCTGCTCTTCCCTCAGCTTCGCGGCCTTATCCCGCAATCGGTCTATGCGATCATCATCGGCAAGACGATGGAAGGCATAAAGTCGGCTATCGAGTCGCCGCTCAACGATCCGGACCAGCATACGGTTACGCGCGCCTTCAAGATCTTTGCAGACGGCACTTTCGGCTCCTGCACCGCCTGCATGACCGAACCCTATGCCGACAAGACCTGCTCGCATGGCTATATGACGCTCTCGGATGACGAGATCTATGCGCGTATGGAAGCGGCGCATCTCGCTGGCTATCAGGTCTGCATCCACGCCATTGGCGACAAAGGCATCGAAAACTGTGTGCGCCTGTTCGAGCGGCTTCTCGACGCACATCCGCGCCCCGGTCACCGCCACCGGATCGAACATGCCTCGATCGCCTCGAAAGACCTCGTCGCGCGGATCGCCAAAGCCGGGCTCAGCATCTGCACACAGCCCCTCTTTATCCGCTCGGAAAGCGACTGGCTGCCCCGGCGGCTCGGCGAAGCCCGCGCCGCCCAAGCCTACCCTTTCCGCGATTTCATTGACGCCGGCATTGTCGTGGCTGGCTCATCGGACGCGCCCATCGAGTCGACCGATGTCGTCGCCGCCCTCGATTTTGCCGTCAATCGCGGCGGTTTCCACCCCGAGCAGGGCATCTCGATTGAGGATGCCCTCGCCATGTACACACGTAACGCCGCCTGGCTGCAGTTCGAGGAAGACCTCAAGGGGACGCTTGAACACGGCAAGCAGGCCGACCTCGTCATCCTCAACGCCGATCCGCTCTCTGTATCCCCGCAGGAAATCGCCGGGCTGAAAGTCCGGGAGACAATAATCCGCGGTGAGTTCGTCAGTCGCTGAAGTCGGAACGCCCCCTCCCGCCCCCTACGGAGATACCGGAAAATGACATCCTGTTTTTCACCGGACTACAGAACCGCAAGGAAGCTCATCCTGCAGAAGACCGCTGCGGCGGGCGACTGGACGCATGAGGCGTTTAAGCACCCCGTTTCGGGCCGTGACGGTGAGCCGGTCTACACGGACGTCTTCTGGAAAGGTCCAAAGGATGCCACCCGTGTGCTGACCATTTCCAGCGGCATCCACGGGGTGGAGGGGTTTTGCGGCTCAGCCGCCCAGTGTCAGTTCATTGAGGATGCGCCCCCACTTGCAGAGGATACGGCTATCCTGCTCATCCATGCGGTGAACCCTTATGGCTTCTCGCACCTGCGCCGCGTGAACGAGAACAATGTGGACCTCAACCGCAACTTCATCGATTTCGATGCGGGCCTGCCTCAGAATGAAAAATACCGCGAGCTCTACGACCTCCTGAACCCGGATGAACTGCCGCCCGAGGGCGCAGACACGATTATTGCCAGGGTCGAGGAATTGCGCGCCTCCATGGAAGCGCTCGATTTCATGAAAGCGGTGACCGGCGGCCAGTATGAGTTTCCCGATGGCATCCAGTTTGGCGGACGGGAACCTGCCTGGTCGCGCCGGACGATGGAAAAGATCTGGGACAGTTATCTCTCCCATGCGGCCATCGTGGTTCAGATAGATGTGCACACCGGTCTCGGCCCGTCCGGCCTCGGCCTCCTGATGATGGCGGCAGACGATGAAGAGCCCCATAAGGCACTGACGGCTGAATGGTTCGGCGACATGTTCGTGACCCCGCGCCCGCACAGCGCCTCGGATACCATCCTCGGCGGCTACATGAATGCGGGGATGGAAAACCATCTGGGCGCCCGGACATGGGTCATCCCCATGACCCTGGAATACGGCACAGAGCCGGCCAAAGCCGTCCTCGGCATGCTGATCGAGGATAACTGGCTCACCCATCACGGCGATGTCGAAAGCGAGCGCGGCCGCGACATCCGCCAGCGGCTCCTGCGCGTCTTCTATCCAGATGACAAAGCCTGGAAAGACGCGGTCCTCACCCGCGCCCGCGACGTCTTCGACCGTGCGCTGGCCGGACTTCAAAGCCTCTCTCCTGAAAAAAGGTACCCGCAATGAAACAGGCCCACGACCCAATCACCAGGATCGAGCTCTTTCCGGTCTTCGTGCCCTTCCAGGAACGTGTGCGCCAGGTCCTTCAGGGGGGCACCGGCAAGGTGGCAATGGGGCTGGATGTCGACGATCACTGGCTCGGCGGGGACTTCCTTGTCTGCCGGATGACCACCGAGAACGGCGTGGTCGGTTTCGGCGATGTCTATGTCTGGCTTGTCGAAAGCTCCACCTCTCCGGCGCTCATGGCCGAAGTGATCAAGACCCAGCTTGGCCGCTTCGTCCTTGGCCGGTCGCCCTTTGACCGTGAGCTGATCCATCAGAAATTCGATAACAATGTCGCCCGCAATGAAATGGCAAAGGGCCTGCTGGACCTCGCCCTGTTCGATGTCGCAGCGCGCTCCATCGGCCGGCCTGTCCACGACCTTTGCGGCGGGCAACAGACAGACCGTATCCCGCTCAGCATGGTGCTGCCGCTGACCGCCACCGATACCATTCTCGAGCTTGTGAAAGCCGGAATGGAAAGCGGGATCAAATCCTTCCGCTGCAAGCTTGGGGACGGACGGCGCCGCGATGTCGAGATCGTCAGCGCCGTGCGGGACCTGATCGGCCCGGATGCCGGCCTGCGCGTCGACTATAACCAGGCCTACAATCCCAATGAGGCGCTTGAATGCATTGAGGCCATCAAGCCCTATTGTATCGATTTTGCCGAACAGCCCGTAAAAGCCGACGACTTTGCCGGCATGGCCTGGGTCCAGTCACGCACAGACGTGCCGCTCATGGCGCATGAAGGCTGCTTCGGCCTGCGCGACATGATTACCCTTGCCGAAATGGGGGCGGTCAGAACGTTCGGCATCAATCCCGAACGTCCGGGCGGGCTGACGCATGCGCTCAAGGCCATCGATTATGCTGCCGCCAGAGGCATCGATGTCTGCCTGCACAATCAGCCTTCGGGCCTTGGCAGCGCGGTCATCCTGCACACGCATGCAGCCCGCGCCCGCAATATCCGGAATGCGACCGAGCTTCAGGGCCACACAATGCTGGAGCATGACCTTCTTAGAGAACGCATCACCTATGAGGACGGCTACGCCCATCTGCCGGATGGGCCCGGCTGGGGCGTAGAGGTCGATATGGATGCGGTCGACAGATATCAGACCCACCCAACGGTCACGATAGAGGCGTGAAACCCTGAAGCTGCTTGTTCACAAACAACGATAACTTTCCGGCGGGTGTCGCCGGTCCGGCCCTTCCCGCGGACGGAGAACCCGGCACCCGGGCTGTACAAGACCCGTAAGGTAGCTATAGCTATCTTTATTGCGACCGATATTTTGCCGCCTCTCCAAAGGAAGGCAGACACCCACGGAGGGACAGAGCACATGCCGGAGGACGTCACAGCCGACCAACCGCCAATCCTGAACGTAGAGACGCTCGCGACACTGGAAGATTATGGCTTCGATGGCGGGCGGATCGCATTCCGCCAGTTCTGCGACAGGGTTTTCCAGCCCGGCGGTCCGCGCTTTCTGCGCAGCAACGATGGTACGCTTGTCATTTTCCGCCAAGCGGATCTTCGGGCCACGGCCGCGATGCCGGAACTGTCCGCGCTCGCGCCGAACCAGCTATTTCCCGGTCTTCTGGAGGACCGCCCCGACAGCGAAGAACCTGTCGGCTATGCTATCGCCAATCTCATCCAGAACCAGCTCTTCAGCAGCAACGCGCCCCTGAATCCGGTCCTCCGCCGTATCCTGCTCAAACAGGTCGGCCCCAGGCCGGTCGGCGCAAGGCGTGAGGGCACCCAGGCTATTGCGGCCGGTCTTCTGCAAAACCTGCCTGTCGGCGAAACCATAGACCTTGTGGAAGACATCGCCGAGCCCCTGATCGGCCGCTTCTGGGGCAATCAGCTCGGCATGACAGATGAAGAGGCGCTTGAAGCTGCGGTCCATGCCCGCAAGATGACGCCAATGCTGTATCTCCAGCCAGGCGGAGAGGCGTTCCGCCGCGCCGACGCCGCTGCAAAAACCTACCGCGCTATCGTTGAGACAGCCAGCATGCGATCACTGCAGCGCGGCGGCTGTCCCTTCGTCGAAGAAATCGCAACGGATCTTGAAGGCGTGGATATTCCCGACGACCTCGACTATGGCGGCCATGTCCCAGAGACGGCAGGCGCGTTCGTCGCCGGCAACCTCTTCGATGGTTTCCACACCGCAGCCGTTGCTGTCGCCAATACCGTCCGCACACTCCTTGATCACCCGGACGTCATGGCTGACCTGCAGGATGCGCCGCCGGAAAGGCTCGCCGCAGTGGTGGCCGAGTGTCTGCGCATCGAGCCGCCTGTTATCGGCCTCAACCGATATGTTCGCACCGATATTGAACATGCGGGGCTCACCATTCCCGCAGGCACGAATGTCCTGATGATGTGGGGCGCCGGCAATCGCGACCCTGAGGCCTTCCCGGAACCGGCCCGCTTTGATCCAGACCGGTCCCAGCAAGGCGCCACAACCTTTGGCGGGGGCGCTCATATCTGTCCGGGCCGTTTCGCCGCCAGTCTGGCCGCGCAATGCCTGCTCGCAGGCTTGATCGAATCCGGGATACGCATCCAGGCCGCCGGGGATATCGATGACTGGATCGGCAACCATGCGATGTGCCAGATGAGGCACCTGCCGGTTACACTGGAACGGCAGGCCGGTTGAACGCCCGGCCTCTCCGGGCCGGCTTTGCGTCAGCTCTCAAGCTGGTCGTAATAGGTCACCATCATCCGGGCGAGATCGACGCATATGCGATGTCCGTCGCGTGACGGTTCTTCGAGGACCATTTCCATCCCGCTATACATCAATTCCGTCGTCAGGCAGGCCGCCTCCAGCAAGCGCTCGCGTGATGCCTTGTGCCCGGTAGCGGCGATCGCATCCGCCATCCGTTCGGCCACCATGTCCCGCGAGGCAATGCGCACCTCACGCAGGAGCGGAATTGCCCGCAGGGCCCGCAGCACAAAGATGTTGCCGGGAAACTGGCGCGTGATGTCATTTACCCGCTCCTGCAGGCGGACATTGCTGGCAACCGCCTCTTCATGGCTTGCCGACTGAAGCCCGCCTTCGTCGATCCATTGCAGGACAGCCTCGTCCTGCCGCGCCATCAGCCTGTCGCCCAGTTCGCGCAGGATGGCATACTTATTCGGGAAATAGCGGTAGAGGGCCGGCGGCGTCAGCCCGGCCCGCTTGCACACCAGATTGGTCGACAGGCGCTCCAGCCCCACCTCGTCCAGAAGCTGGCCCGTCGTTTTGAGTATCAGTTCATAGGTGTCCTGCGCGCGCGTCTGCTGCGGTTGCTGCTTGGCCTCTGTCGCCACTTTGCGCTTTTCGACCGTCTTGCGCGAGCGCGCTTTACTCTGTGTGCTCATTTTTTGTCGGTCTCCGTGCCTTTGTTGCACATAGAGCATCCACAGCAGAAAAACATCCCAAAACCATAATTATAACTATTGTAAAAGTGCTAGTGATCGCTATCCATTCTTCCGATTGGGATGGAAGGAAAGGACACCGCAATGAAAAAACTCTTGATCGGAACGGGCGCCGCCGCGCTCATGTGGACCGGCGCCGCTTCGGCGCAGACGGATGCGCAGCCCCAGGAAGAAGATGCCACGGCGCGCCTTGAGAGCATTGTCGTGACCGCGCAGAAGCGCGCCGAAAACGTTCAGGATGTGCCGATTTCCATTACGGCGCTTTCCTCCGCAGCCCTGGAAAAACAACGCGTCGACAACATCACCTCGCTCGACAATCTGGTCCCCAGCCTGCGCATTGCCTCGGCTGATGCCGCCGCGAACCCGAAGATCTTCATCCGCGGCGCTGGCCTGAATGACTTCAACCCGACCTCTTCCAGCGGTGTCGGTCTTTATGCGGACGGTGTCTATATCGGCTCGCCGCTCGCCCAGTTCGCCGCCTTTTACGACCTGGACCGTGTCGAGGTTCTTCGCGGCCCGCAAGGCACCCTGTACGGCCGCAACACCACGGGCGGCGCCATCAATGTGATCGCCAAGAAGCCCACCTTCACCCCAGAGGGCTATGCCTCGGTCGAGTATGGCAGCTTCGACGCTCTGGAAGCCACGTTCGGCGTCGGCGGCCCGGTGGTCGGTGACAAGCTCGCCTTCCGCCTCGCCGGCCAGTATGCAGAAGATGAAGGCTATTCCACCAATACCGTCACCGGTAACAAGGTGAACAATGCCGAGCGCTACGCTATGCGCGGCTCGCTTCTCTACACGCCGGACGACCGGACAGACGTGCTGTTCACAATGAACACCTTCACCAATCTCGGCGGCGTTGTTCAGCCGAAATCGCGTCAGCTTTTCCCGACCGACCCGGCGGCTGCGGGCCCTGACGGCGTTTGCGCGCCGGGCTTTTACCGCAGCGGCCTGTGCACCGACGCGCTCGGCTTTGCCGACACCGATCCAGACCCGTATCACATCACCGCAGACTTCGAGGGCAAGGACAAGGTCTCGCTCTGGAGCGCCGCCCTCACCGTCGACCGGGAGATCGGCGACCGTCTCACCCTCACCTCGATCACGGCCTATCAGGACGTCGAGCGCAAGGCTCACGAGAATACCGATTCCAGCCCGCTCCAGATGATCGAGGCTTATTACTTCAACGATCAGAAGCAATTCTCGCAGGAGCTTCGCCTGGCATCAGATGGCGACAAGCTGAAATGGGTGCTTGGCGCCTATTACATGAATGACGAAACGACCAGCGACAGCGCCTATGACATTCTGCGCGAACTGCGTCCGCTATTCGTCTCACCGTCGAACCCGACCGGCGCCAGCCCGGACGATTCGGTGATTTTCCTGGGCTATCCGTACACGCAGAAGACAGACTCCTATGCCGTCTTCGGCCAGGCCGATTATGAAATCGCGCCCCGCCTCTTCCTGACGGCCGGACTTCGCTGGTCTGCGGACGAAAAGTCGATGGATTATTCGACCGTGGCAGAACAGGCGATTACCCTGTTCACCTATGAGGCCGACAAGACGTTCAGCGACTGGTCTGGCAAGCTCGGCCTGAAATACGACCTGACGGATACGACGAATATCTTCGCGAGCTATAGCCGCGGCTACAAGTCCGGCGGCTTCTTCGGCGGCAATGCCGACAGCCCCGAACAGATTGAGCCCTACAACAACGAAACAGTCGACGCCTTTGAAGTTGGCTCGAAGAGTGACCTCCTCGGCAACCGCCTGCGGATGAACCTGTCTGGCTTCTATTACGACTATCAGGACATCCAGGCCTATTCGACGGTTGAACGCGGCGGCCTGACGGTTCAGGTGCTCGACAATGCAGCCTCGTCGGAAATGTACGGCGCCGAAGCTGAGTTCGTCGCCCGCCCGGTTGCCAATCTCGACCTGTCACTCGGCCTTGCCTGGCTGCATGCCGAATATGGCGACTACCAGTCGCTGGGCGACGATTATTCCGGAAACACGATGCCGCAATCGCCGGAATTCAGCCTGACGAGCCGGGCGTCCTATACGTTCGATCTCGACTCCGGCTTCCAGATCACGCCGAGCATTGATGCGTCCTATCGCTCAAAGGTCTATTTCGACAGCACCAACCGCGAGCGTCTGTCCGATCCGGAACTCTGGCTGCTTGGCGCAGAGCTAGCGGTCCTTTCCCCGGACGGGCATATCGAAGGGGGCCTGTGGGGCCGTAACCTGACCGATGAGGCCTATCTGACCTCTGCCAACCCGATCGACAGCCTCGGGGTCGACCTGCTGACCTATTCGCGGCCGCGCAGTGTCGGCGTGTTCCTGCGCTACCGGTACTAGTCCAGTGGCGATCATGTCCGCAGGCCAGCCGGAACCGTCCAGCCCTTCTGAAGCCATCGCCGGCTCCAGGAAGCTGGACCTTTCGGCCTGGTCCTGGGCCACCTATCAGGCCGGGCGGGACCCCTATATCGGTCTCGTCAACGGCTTTCTTTTCGCCCCCTATTTCGCGACCACGGTGGTCGGGGACGGGGTGAAGGGGCAGGCCATGATTGCCCAGATGGGCATGATTTCCGGTCTGACGGTTGCAATCGTGGCGCCGGTCCTCGGCGCCACGGTCGACACAATCGGGCCACGCAAGCCATGGCTGGGCCTGCTGACCCTTCTGCTTATTCCGTTGATCATGAGCCTCTGGTTCGCCGCGCCCGGCGGGCCATCCTGTCCCCCTGGGTCGTCGTCGCAATCCTGGGCCTGATCTCCATCCTGCTGTCATGCGGCGAGGTCCTCTTCTCCTCCATGCTGACATCGGCGGCAAAGCCACGCATGCAGCCCATGGCCTCAGGCATGGCGCTCTCCCTCGGCAATGTCACCTCGATCGCTCTTCTTCTCTTCATCCTCTTCGCGCTGATGTTGCCAGACCAGCCCTTGTTCGGCCTCTCCAAGGAAGCATTCGAGCCGGACCGGATGGTGCCGGTCCTTGTCGCCGTCAACTTTGCCATATGCGCCGTCCCCCTCTTCCTCTTCAGCAAGGACGCGCCGCATTCGGGCTCAAAGGCCAGCACAGCTTCGGTCCGTGCCGGCGTCGGCTCCCTTTTCTGGCTGATCCGGAACTGGAAGCAGAATTCCGACGCGATGATCTATCTTCTGGCCCGCACGCTGGCACAGGATGCCGGCGGCGTCCTGCTGATCCTCTGCGGGGTCTATGCGGCAGGCGTCATGGGGTGGGATGGCACACAGATGCTGATCTATGGCCTGCTCGGCTGCGTGGCCGGCCTGATCGGCGGCGTCCTCGCCGGCTGGCTGGACGAAACATTCGGCCCCAAGATCGCCTTCCAGATAGAGATCGCGGGATCCGTGGTGGGCCTGATCGGGATTATCGGCGCCTCGCCAACCAAGATCCTCTTCATGACCGTCGCCGATCCGCAAGCGGTCTGGGACGGTCCGATGTTCACCACCCTGCCGGAACTGGTTTTCGTCTTCTTCGGCTTTCTGGGATTCGTGTTCCAGATCGCGGCCTGGTCCTCCAGCCGCACCTTGCTGACCCGGCTTGCCCCGGCCAGCCAGATGGGCGCCTTCTTCGGCCTTGCTGCCCTTGCCGGCAATTCGACCAGCTGGCTCGGACCGATGTTCGTCGGTATTTTCACCAGCGTCTTTCATTCCCAGCAGGCCGGCTTTGTCCCCGTGACACTCCTCTTTGCAGCAGGCTTCATCCTGCTTCTTTTCGTCAAGGGCGGTGGCAAGGAGCCCGTGCCGGACTGATCCGCCGTTCCTCGCGATAACTTAGGACCATAAGAAAGGCGCGGGAAGTCCCTCCCGCGCCTTTCAACATCTAGAGCAGCGCCCGCCGCCTATTTTGCGGCTGAAGCGCTCACAGCTTCCGACTTCGTGACATCGAACCGCTCCATCACATTGCGGGTAATGGTCTCAACGAACGGGTCTTTCGCGACCAGTCCATGCGCCCATTCTGTCGTGCCGGTGTTGAACACCTCGCCTTCGCCGCGCTTGAAGCTCGCCAGCACCGCATGCCCGCGGAGCAGGCGCTGCTGCATGGCAGGGGAGCCATCGCCATAGATGCAGTCGGCAATCACATCCAGCTTCTCCGGCGGGATCATCGGGGCATAGCCGCTTTCCGGATCCTCGCCGAGCGTGGCAGGCGCAATGGCAATGATCTCGAGATTCTCCGGAACGCCGCCAGTGGTGATGGCTTTCGGCAGACCATCCTCACCGAACTCGAACCGGCACCCGTCACTTTCATAGCCGATGAGCGGCACATCGGCGCCCAGCTGGTCCCCATAGAACAGGTCGGTCCCGTTCAGGGCCCAGTGCTTGTCATTATAGACCGTGAAGCCGGAAGAGCCGCGCGAGACGCACATGCCAAGCCGGTGATAGCCCCCGAAATTGAAGCTCAGCCCGGTCAGTTCAGCCTCCGGCGCGCCGAAAGCCGGGTGAGACCAGAGATGCGTTGCCTTCTCAGGCCCGGCATCCTCCGCCGTGAACCCTTTCCACTTGTGGCAGACATAGGTCTTGCCATCATTTTCCCAGCGGACCTTCCAGAAACACGTATTGCCCGACAGGATCGCGGCATGGCCGCCATTGTCGACAAATTGCTCCACCTGCGCACGTTCATCGCCTGACCAGTATTCCGAATGGCCGACAAAGAAGGCCGAGCTATAGGCCGAAAGAAGGTCCGGATCGGTGTCGAGATCGTAATCGGTCACATAGTCGAAGACATAGCCTTCCGCCTCCGTCCAGGCCGCGAAGGCGTGCTCCCATTTGTTCATAAAGCCGGCCGAGCCATCATAGGGCGAGATCTGGTGGTGACGCATCCATTCGGGGTCCGCCGCCCATGGCTTTTCCCTGAAGTCCCGCTTGCGCATATTGATCAGGCGCGGGGCGCCTTCCGGCGCGGCGACGATCATCTGGATAAAAGGCCGCTGGGTCGAAAGCACACCGATCGCCTGATCCATCGCCTCATCGAACGGAACCTTGCCACTCATCAGCCCGGTCACATTGGAATAGGCGTTCGCGCCGCCCCACCAGTTATAGGACTGATAGGTGTTCGTCGCGAGAACCAGGACGGCCTTCGAGCCGGTCGTACCGGCCTTCGGTTTGATACAGACGAAATGGTGGGTCTGCTCTCCTGCTGCGTCGGTCAGCAGGATATCGTAATAGCCAGACCGCCAGTCCTCGCCCGCGGTCACTTCCAGCGCCGCTGGCCAGCCGCATCCGTCCCGGTCGGCATGCGGCGGCACCGGATGATGGCCCGCCTCAATATCTTCCATTGTCAGCACGGTTTCACGGTTCAGGCCGACACGTGCAATCTCCAGCCGGCAGGGGCCGTTCTCCACGCTGATATGGAGCGCGAAGCTCTCACCGGGTCTGAGGCTGAGGCGGTCTGTATAGCAGGCGAGCATGCGGAACTCCGATCTTGGTCACAAAGCAATGATAGCGATCATTACTATATGAGCAAGCACAGCGACGCCGCACCGGAGCTCAACTTTTCTTCTTTTGCCCATAGGAGCGAAATTGCTCAGCGATGCGCGCCATTTCATCACCGCCAAGCAGGGTCGGGCCGCCTATCGCCAGCGTGCCCCAGTAGATGGCGGCCTGCTCCTCGACCTCTTCGGCAATCAGCAAGGCCGCCCGCAGGCTGGGCGCGGCAACGATCTGCCCGTGATTGGCCATCAGGGTCGCATACTGACCCGCCAGCGCCTCGCAGACCACCTCCGCCAGCTCGGCAGACCCGAATGTGGCATAGGGCGCGACCGGCACGGAGGACCCGCCACTCACGGCGACCATATAGTGCACAGCCGGTATGGGCATGTTGGCGCAGGCGAGGATGGTGGCATGACGCGAATGACAGTGAACGACAGCGTTGGCATCCGGGCGAAGCTGCAACAGTTTCAGATGCATCAGCCACTCGCTGGAGGGCTTCATGCCCGCCGGGTCATAGCTGCCATCGGCGGAGAGCTTCACAATATGCTCCGGCTTAAGGGCAGATGGCGGAATGCCGGTCGGCGTCACCAGCGCGCCCTCCCCCAGGCGCGCCGAAACATTGCCCGATGTGCCGCGGTTGAGGCCGCGCGCATCCATCGCCGCCATCACCTCGACAATCTGCTCGCGCAGTTTGGCTTCCTGTTCGTCTATCATGCTCCGGTCTCCGCAAGAGGCAGCGTCTTCATGGCCCGCTCCACCTGTTCATAGCTTTCCAGCTTGCCATAGGTCGCAAGCCCCTGCGCGACCATGGCCGCGGTCGCAGCGGCAAACCTCAGCGCATCGAAATCGCTCGCGCCTTTAAGGTGCGCGGCAACGAACCCCGCACAGAATGAGTCGCCGCAGGTCGTCGTGTCCACGACCTCGATCCTGAAGGCTGGCAGCCGTCCGCGCAATTCGCCCGCCGCCAGCACAGCGCCGCGCCCCCCATCCTTGATGACGCAATTCTTCGCGCCCATCGCAAGGAAGGCGTCTGCGGCTGCCTGAAGATCCTCTTCACCGGTCAGCAGCCGTGCCTCCTCGGCGCTCGGCAGGAACCAGGCGACATAAGGCAGCAGACGGGCAAGCTCCTCAGCTGCCGTGGGGCCCGGCGCGATCAGATCACACACCACCTCAACGCCGGCCGATTTCGCCGCTTTCAGAAGCGACTCGCCCGGCCCGCCATCCAGGGTCGGTGCCCCGATACCGCCATAGTGTAGGCATCGCACCGAGGTTGCTGCATGCATCAGCTCATCACTCAGAGGCGGCACGGACCCGGCGCCCGGCGCATGCAGCGTCGGGCGGCGCCCCTGCTCATCGATGGGCAGGATCGTTGTGGAAGTCGGATACCCCTCAAGCGTCGTCAGAAGGCTTGTATCCACGCCGCCATCCTCAAGCGCGAACCGGACGAACTTGCCCGTAAGATCGCTGCCGATGGCCCCGGCCACACCGGTGCGCACGCCAAGCCGGGCTGCGACGCAGGCCGCCCCTGCGGCCGTGCCGGCCGGGGCGCATGCGATCTGCTCGATCAGGCGCCCTTCCTCATTCGGCGGGATTTCCGTGATTGGCCGCCCCACAACATCCAGCGTCGTCAGGCCGACACACAGAAGATCGAGTTTCATCCGCTTTTCTCCCAGATTCCATCTTGCGCATATATCTACGTCAAGTATGGTAGTCAAAGCTATCTTATTTAGCCGTACAGCGAGGGGAAGATGTGGACCAATTCTGAAGACAAGGCGCTTCGCGAACGGGCAGAAGCCGTCATTCCCGGTGGCATGTACGGGCACCAGTCGGTGCGGCTGCTACCCGACGATTATCCGCAATTCTTCGAGCGGGCGTCCGGCGCGCATCTGTGGGACGCAGACGGCAACAAATATACTGACTATATGTGCGCCTACGGCCCGAACCTGTTCGGCTATGGGCACGAGGGCATTGATGCCGCCTATATCGCGCAGATGAAGAAGGGCGACACGATGACTGGCCCGTCCGGTCTCATGGTGACGCTCGCCGAAGAGATGACGCGCATGGTCACGCACGCAGACTGGGCGATGTTCTGCAAGAATGGCACAGACGCCACGACCATGGCGCTGATGATCGCCCGCCAGCATACCCGGAAAAAGACAATCGTCCTGGCAAAAGGCGCCTATCACGGCGCTGCGCCCTGGTGTACGCCGCTGAAGAACGGCACCACGCCCAGCGACCGCGCCAACCAGGTCTTCTACACCTATAATGACGTCGAAAGCCTGGAAGCGGCGGTCAAGGAAGCCGGCGACGACCTCGCCGCCATCTTCGCCTCGCCGATCAAGCACGACACATTCGTCGATCAGGAAGACCCGGCACCGGACTATGCGCGCCGTGCCCGCGAGCTTTGCGACGAGACCGGCGCCCTGCTGATCGTGGACGATGTCCGCGCCGGCTTCAGGCTCGCCCGTGACTGCAGCTGGGCACGCGTCGGTATCGAACCGGACCTTTCCAGCTGGGGCAAGGCGATTGCCAATGGCCACCCCCTTTCGGCGCTTCTTGGCTCTGACAAGGCGCGCGAAGCGGCCGCCCATATCTATGCCACAGGCTCCTACTGGTTCTCGGCCGCGCCAATGGCGGCGGCCATCGAAACGATGAAACTCATCCGTGAGACCGACTATCTCGAACGCACCCAGGCGCTCGGCCAGCGTCTTCGCACCGGGCTGGACGAAGCAGCGGACCGTCACGGCTTCGCCCTGCGCCAGAGCGGCCCTGCAGAGCTGCCGCTGATCATGTTCGCGGACGATCCCGGCTTTTCCAAAGGCTATGCGTGGAACCAGGCCCTGATCAAACGCGGCGTCTACTTCCATCCCTGGCACAACATGTTCATCTGCGCCGCCCTGACCGACGCCGATATCGACCAGACGCTCGAAATAGCCGACGAGGCGTTCAAGGTCGTGAAGGAGGCCGGACCTCTCCCGCCGGTCGAGAAACTCGCAATCCTGGCCACACTCTCGGACTGATCCACATGACCCCCATCAAACCCCGTGACCTCAGATTTGAGCTTGGTTCAGAACTCGCCGCTGAATGGAACGGCGATGACTGGTTCCAGACCGCCTTCTTCAACTCGATGTCGATCCTTTTTCCCTATGGGGAGAAGTCCTTTATCGACAGCGTCAAGGCGCACGAAAAATGTGTCAGTGACGAAGAGCTGCGCGACGCGGTGCGCGGATTCATGGCACAGGAATATGTCCACCGCCGTGAGCATCAGCGTTTCAACGAATTGCTCTGTCAGCTGAAGGGCTATGATCTCGACTATCTTGAAGGCGCCATTCGCGGCGACGCCAAGACGCTAAAGGATATGGACCCCCTGTTCTGGCTGGCGACGACGGTTGCCTATGAACACCTGACCGCGACCATCGCAGGCCAGTTACTCAGGCAGGATGGCTGGATCAGGAACGCCTCCCCGGAAGTCGCCCAGGTCTGGCGCTGGCATGCGGTGGAGGAGATCGAGCACAAGTCGGTGGCCTTCGACGTCTACAAGGCGGCCGGCGGTACACAAGGCATGCTGCGCAAGGCCATGATCCTCATGAGCTGGGAATTTCTGGTGCGCTACCAGTTGCGCAGTCTGGTGCACATGTACCGGCGGGATAAGCCGCCCTTCTGGCGCACACTCGGCCAGGCCTTCCGCTTTCTATTTGCGCGCGGCGGTTTTGTTCGCGGGAACTGGAGCCATTACTGGAAATTCTTCCGCAAGGGTTTCCACCCCAACGACATTGACGACACGGCTCTTCTGAACCGCGCGGTCGAGGTCTATGGGCTCGCCCACTGACACGCCGCGTCATGTCGAGGGGGCAAATGCCTCTTCGCCGATGAGCGGAACGAATTTGACGCCGCCCAGATCCTCTTCCTCAAAGCGCTCCTCGCCATGGCGTGTGACGCGCAAAAGCCTTTGCTCGCCATCGTCCCGGCTCACCGGGATGACAAGCCGGCCGCCCGGGGCCAGCTGCTGCAAGAGCGGATCGGCAATATGGGGCGCCACGGCCGACACGATGATCGCGTCAAACGGAGCCTCTTCAGGCCAGCCCGCCGAGCCGTCGCCCGCGAAAATCTCGACATTCTGACAGCCAAGTCCGGCCAGTCTTGGCCCAAGCTCAGCGGCCAGCGTCTCATTGCGCTCCACCGCAAACACCTTCTCTGCAATCCGCGCCATGATGGCGACGCAATAGCCAGAACCGGCCCCCACTTCCAGCACGCGCGAGCGCGCGGTCAGGGCGGCCGCCTGGATCATCAGGGCCACGATGTAGGGCTGGGAAATCGTCTGCCCCTCACCAATGGGAAGCGGCGCATCATCATAGGCAAACTCACGCAGATTCTCCGGCACGAAACGCTCACGAGGCACCGCTTTCATGGCGCGCAGGACCGCCTTGTCGCGGATCCCGCGCCCCTTGATCTTGCGGCGCACCAGTCTTTTTCTTTCAGAGGCGAAAAATCTTTCAATTTTCGCCTCCCTCTTTGAGCGTTTCATGCCGTATAAACGGCCGCTCAGCTTCCAGCGTTCCTCTTCCTGTTCTTGTGACAAAAAGCGGGAAAGCAGGGAACTTTTCTCTTTATTGGCCCTTCAGGGCCGGTCTATTTGGCCCCGGTTCGCTGCAGCTCGGCCTTCTTGATCTTTTTCGCCAGTGACCATTTGTGCACTTCTGTCGGCCCATCATAGATGCGGAAAGCGCGGACCTCGCGGAACAGCTGCTCGACGATCGTGTCCCGGCTGACGCCCATGCCACCCATCACCTGGACACACCGGTCAGCCACCCGGAACAGCGCTTCTGAAACCGCGACCTTCGCCATGGAGCTTTCAACGTTTCCGTCCTCGCCGCGGTCCAGCGCATCGGCGCACCAGTCGATCATCAGCGCAGATTGCTGCAGGTCGATCTTG
>CEOS01007744.1_pt1 | contig 58306 bp, 56 predicted proteins | sample 530601 | NCBI WGS metagenome assembly CEOS01 (sample SAMEA2620666, study PRJEB7988) | marine metagenome | biome: marine biome (ENVO:00000447); feature: mesopelagic zone (ENVO:00000213); material: "saline water (ENVO:00002010), including plankton (ENVO:xxxxxxxx)" | depth 1000 m
TACAAATCAGCTGCTCTAGCCAGCTGAGCTACATCGGCATTATGTCCTGCTTTTTACATTAAAAAAGCCCGCTATTTCTAACGGACTGCAAATATAGAGGTGTTTATCTTTTCTACAAAATTTTTTTGCTATTTTTTTTATATTTTTTTTCTAAGCATAAGTCAACAGTTTTTCTTTACGCTTTTTTAAGCATCTTCGCACAGCGTTAACTCCCTCATCTACACCTTCTTCAAATTTCTTATTCATCTTTTTCACCATAATATCATCCCCAGGGACATGTAATAAAATTTCTGTGATTTTATTTTCTGGAGAGCGTGTATTTTGAACTTTTAAGAAAACATCGACATTTGTTATCTTATCAAAATACTTTTCTAGTTTGCTTAATCTACTTTCTATAAATAGAATGAGTTTCTGGTCGGCATTAAAATTTACGGATTGAACGTTAATCTTCATCTTTTCAGTTTTTAGCTAGTTAGACTTCTATTTATTTTTATTCCTCGGGTGGGCATTCAGGTATACCTTGCTTAGCTCACGTATACTATTATGCGTGTAAACCTGTGTGGAAGCCAAACTTGAATGCCCCAAAAGTTCTTTTACAGAATTTAAGTCTGCACCTTCGTTAAGAAGATGGGTGGCAAATGTGTGACGAATAATATGTGGACTTTTTTTCACCTTCGTGGACACTCTACTAAAATAATTATTTACTACCCGATAAACAAGTGCATCGTAAAGTTTATTTCCCTTTTCAGTTACCAATAAATATTTTTCATCATTAATTATTGCTAACTCACTTCTTTCTAACAAGTAATTTTGAAAAGTTTTTAAAACCGTAGGTAATAAAGGAATTATTCGTTCTTTATTTCGCTTCCCTAAAACTTTTAATTGTTTACCAGAAACATCTACACTATCCAATTTTAAATTAATTAGTTCTGCTCTACGCATTCCTGTGGAATACAATAATTCGATAATGAGCTGATCTCGAAATTCTGAAAAACCTTCAGGCTGAAAACTTTCAATCACTTCTGAAACTTCTTTAGAAGAAAAAGGAACCTGCACCTTTTTATCGACCTTTAAAGATTTGTGCTTAACCAACGGAGAAGTTTCAATCTCTTTTATTTTCAATAAGAATTTATAAAATGTCTTTAAGGAAGAAATTTTCCTATTGATGCTTCTATTGGAAATTCCATTATCTACCAGACTAATAATCCAAGAACGAATCATAGAATAGTTCACTTCCCTTAATTCCTCTTCTTCAAATTGATTTTGAATAAAAACCGCAAAGGTTTCCAAGTCTTTTTGATAAGCTAACACAGTATGAGAGGAGTATTTTTTCTCATATAAAAGATAGTCTAGAAACTGTTGAATGGAAGCCATAAAAAAACTGCTGATAAACAAAGTTACTAAACTTTACTTATCAGCAGTGGTATGATTTATTCAGAATTTAAAATTAGATCATTTCTTCTTGATCTCTTAAATGCTGAATGTATTGCGCTTTCTGAATTTTACTTCTATTTTTTACAGATGGCTTGATGAAGTTTTGACGAGAACGCAGCTCACGCATAGTTTTAGTTCTGTCAAACTTTCTTTTAAAACGCTTTAACGCTCTTTCTATGTTCTCTCCGTCTTTTACTGGTATTACTAACACGTTGATATCACCTCCTTTCACTTAAAATTTCGAGCGGCAAAATTAATACTTATTTTTAATTTTCAAAATATTTAAAATATTTTCAATCAAATAATTATGTAGCCGGCTTGTACTCTTTTTTATCTATAATCATCTTTGCCAAGATCTCTCTTAAAATCTCACTGGTTCCACCACCAATTGGCCCTAATCTGCTATCACGTAGCATTCTTGCCAATGGGTAATCTTCCATATAACCATAACCGCCTAAAAACTGTAAACATTCGTTAATCGCGTTATCGGCCATTTTGGTGGAAAGTAATTTAGACATCGTAGCTTCCTTAACCACATACTCTCCATTACCTAATCGCTGTGCAGTTAAATAATTAAATTGTTTACACATTTCTGCTTCACTGGCAATATCTGCAATGCGATGGCGCAATGCTTGAAATTTATCGATAGATCTACCAAAAGCGGTACGATCGCTCATGTATTGTAATGTATATTCAATAGCACTTTCTGCCCTTGCATGAGCGTTAATCCCCATTATTAAACGTTCTAAAGCAAAATGCTGCATAATATAAGGAAAACCTTTCCCCTCTTCTCCCATTAAATTTTCAACAGGAATCTTTACATCTGTAAATGAAATTTCCCCCGTATCTGAAGCTCTCCATCCTAATTTATCTAGTTTGGTAGAAGCAATTCCCGGTGTATCGCGATCAATCACGAATATACTCATTCCTTTATTTCCTTCCTCCGGACTGGTTTTAGCGGCAATCACTAAGTAATCTGAATACACTCCGTTGGTGATAAAGGTTTTTGAACCATTTAAAATATAATGATCTCCGTTTTTTACTGCGGTAGATTTCATTCCGGCAACGTCAGACCCTCCAAAAGGTTCAGTGATACAAAGACAACCTATTTTTTCTCCTGTAATACTTGGTGCTAAGTATTTTTCTTTTATCTCGTGACTGCCTTCTTTATTTAAATGCGTCATCGCTAAATAAGCGTGTGCCCACATTGCTGCTGCAAAACCACCGGAATTAATTTTCTGAAGTTCTTCCAAAAAAATAACCGTATAGAAAATATCTAAGTCTAAACCGCCATATTTTTCAGGATAATTGATTCCAAAGAACCCCATTTCCCCAAATTTCTCCCAGATAAAACGTTCGATGGTTCCGGTTTTTTCCCACTTATCAATATGCGGAACTACCTCTTTTTGTAAAAAATCACTAAGGCTTTTTCTGAATAAATTATGTTCTTCTGTAAAGTATGTATTGTTCATTAGTTTTTATCAATTAAAATTTGGTAAAATCACCTCAAATAAAAAGTAAAATTACGTAAAAAACAACCTAAATTTTACGAATTTCTAATTTAATGTAAGATATAATTTAATTCTGTCTATTTTATAAGCAGGAAAGGATTCTATTTTTGCCAATTCTTCAAAAGAACTGATTTTCTCGTGAAGTTTTCGATATTCTACAATTTCCCGCGCGAGTTCATAATCAAAATAGATCATTTCAGAAAGCTCAATAACGGAAGCTTCGTTAATGGAGATCTTTTTTACCGGTTTAGGGTTGATTACAGAAAACTCATTGAGGATGTTCTGCTCAGTTTCATCAGGCAATCCATAAATATCTTTCAACTGAATGTTATCTACAAAACCTCCTATTTTTAATCGGTAGTTAATAATTCGTTGACTCAACTTGTCTCCTATTCCGTAAATTTCTTCTAAATCTTCTTTGGTAGCCGTATTTAAATCTTTCTTTTTTGTAGAAGAGGTATAAGTAGCTATAGAGGTCCTCTTTTTCTTTTTAACTGAATTTCTCTTTTGAACCCATTCCGGAAACTTGAATGATGGTGAAATTTTATTTAGTAATGAATCGGAAACTTTTGTGACTTCTTGAAACTCTTTTATGGAATTCACCCATTTTCCATCTGCACGAAAATCTTTTAAGCGTTTAATTTCTTCTAAATTCATCCCTAATCGGTAACCTTTAAAATCGTTGATGTAATTAGGATTGAAAGGATAAATGGTATCCTTCTTCGGTTTTTGTTTTTCTAATTTTACGGAATCCAAAAATTTTTCCACTCGAATTAATTCTTGCTTTTGCGCTTCTGAAAATTCTTCTTCCTCTGGAAAATGGTGTACGTAATACATTCCCAGCATTGCCAAAAGTATCAAAATCACCAATAAAAAAATCCCATTTTGTTGTTTTGGAGTAAACACAAAATGGGATTTTTGCAATTTCATATAATCAAATTTATGCGGTTTTTCCTTTTATATACAAGTCACCTGATTTTACTTTTTTGAAGTATTCCTTTAAATCTTCCCTTACTTCACCAGACATAATGTAAAGTCCTATAATATTCGGGAACGACATGGCAAGAATCATCATATCTGAGAATACCAACACAGCACCTAAACTAATAGAAGCTCCCACTACTACAAATATCAGGAATAAGAACTTGTAAATCATTTCAGATTTTTTACTTCTTCCAAATAAATATGTCCACGCTCTCATTCCGTAGTAAGACCAAGAAATCATTGTAGAAAAAGCAAATAAGAATACTGCTGCTGCCAACACGTACGGGAACCAAGAAATCACACTTGCAAATGCATCTGAAGTTAACTCAACACCACCAATACCTTCTACTTCGTGCATTCCTGTAAAAACCAATACCAATGCGGTAAGTGTACAAACGACTACGGTATCAATGAAAGGCTCCAATAATGCTACAAAACCTTCTGATGGTGGATGGTTTGTTTTTGCGGCACTATGCGCGATCGCTGCAGAACCTACACCTGCTTCGTTAGAAAATGCAGCTCTTTGGAAACCAACTATTAATACTCCTAAAACACCACCTTTTAAAGCACTTGGTGAAAAAGCTCCATCAATAATTGCATTAAATGCCGGACCTATGTTATTTATATTTACAACAATAACCGTTAATGCACCCAAGACATAAACTACTGCCATAAATGGAACAATTTTACCGGTTACTTTAGCGATACTATTAATACCCCCAATGATAACAACCCCTACTAAAACAGCTACGACAATACCAAACCAGAATCCGTTACCATCTAGCGCAGGAAATTGTCCTGAAAGAATTTCAAAAGACTGATTGGCCTGGAACATGTTACCCCCTCCAAAAGAAGCACCGATACCTAAAATAGCAAAGAATCCTGCTAAAAATTTACCTAAGCCTTTTAAGTTACGTTTTTCTAAACCATAACGTAAATAGTTCATTGGTCCTCCAAAAATACGACCGTCTTCGGTGATATTTCTATATTTTACACCAAGTGTACATTCTACAAATTTGGAAGACATCCCTAATAAACCGGCAATAATCATCCAGAACGTAGCTCCTGCTCCACCTAAAGAGACAGCTACTGCCACTCCGGCAATATTCCCTAAACCTACGGTGGCTGAAACTGCGGTAGCTAAAGCTTGAAAGTGTGTAATATTACCCGGTGCGTTAGGATCGTCATATTTTCCTTTTGCTAAATCCAATGAATGTTTGAAGCCTCGAATGTTGATAAACTTCATTCTTATGGTAAAAAATATAGCTCCTAATACCAACCAAATTACAATAAATGGAATACTGTTTTTTTGAAGATCTCCATTGGGATGGGTTAATGGTATAGGATCGTCATATTTAATTTCAGCTAAATAATGAGCTCCTTGCTCTATTAAATCTTCAGTACTATTTGGGTCGAAAATATCGTTTCCTTCTTTTACTAAGTATTTTAATTTTCCGTTAGCTGAGGCAGTAATTGTTTCTTCTTGCTTTCCGTGTTGCACGATGGCAATCTTCTCACCTTTCTTTACTTTTGCTCCTTCTGGTTTTAACCACTTTTCAAGCTTGTAGACTTGTTTTGTTTGTGCTGTCCAACTTGGAGCAGCAACTAGTTTTACATCTGAGTAAACAACAGGATCGTAAATCCCAAGGGCTGCAAATGGGTCCCAAAATAAAATAGCCGACATACTATCTACTATCGGCTGAAAAAATCCATTAAAATGCTCGGTAATCGACTCTGCTTTAATACGATAAGATTTAGTAACAGAACTTCCTTTTGCATCGGTAATTATCACATCGTAAGGAATCCCTTCTACTAAACCTGTAGCTTTATTAGATTTTAGAGAAGTACCTTGGTTGGTCCATTTATAAGTATATGGAGGAGTCCCGCCGAGAACCTTTAACTCGATGGCACCATCATTAATTAAAGTGGATGGATTTGTTACTTCGGCTTTTACATCAAAATCCTCATTGCTGTCGGATTGTGCATTTATTAAACCTATTGATAAACATACAAATAATGCTGAAAGCAAATACTTTCTCATAAAATATCGTCGTTTTGTTAATGGAATTAAAATATTTAAAATTTATAAAGCCCCCAATATCATAAAAAAAATCTCTATTTCAAAAGCTTAGGAGTTAAAATGTAAAGTAAATGTTAAAGAAAAGCAACTTCTTTTAATCTTTATAGGTTTGTTTTAGCTTTTCAATTTGTTCGGGTTTACCAATAAAAATAAGCTTCGAGTTTTTTCTTATTATCATATCCGGATCTGGGTTTACACTGTAATTTCCATCTGGAGCACGATAACCAATCACAGTACATCCCGTTTTTTTACGAAGGTCTAATTCTTTTATGGCATGTTCTTGACCATCGGTACAGATATGATCAAAATCCATTTCTTCAATATTAATACTTCCCTCTTGACGGGAAACAGAAAGATGCCCTAAAAATTCAACTAAATCTGGAGTCACCACTAAACTCGCCATGTGATCCCCTCCAATTTTATCGGGCATAATTACGTTATCGGCTCCGGCCAGTTTTAATTTGTAGGTAGTACTTTCTTTTGTCGCCCTACTTATAATTTTTAGTTTTTCATTAAGTTGTTTCGCAGAAAGTACGATAAAAACATTATCGGCATCACCGGGTAAAGTACACATTAAGGTAGAAGCGCGTTCAATTCCTGCTTCTTTCAACACTTCATCTTCGGTGGCATTTCCATTAATATAAAGCATCCCTGAATCATATAATGGCTCTAATACTTTCTCATCGTGATCTATCACCACAAAATTCTTATTGTAGGCCAATAGTTTACTTACAGCTTGATTACCATTTCTTCCGTAGCCACAAACAATAATGTGGTCTTTTAATGCATCTATTTTAGATTTCACTTTTTTTGCTCTTAAATTTCCTATATTGTTTTTACTTAACATATATTCTGTAATCACCGAAATTGCATACCCCACGAAAAAGATACTACAAATGATGTAAACTGAAGTAAGTAATTTTTCTTGCGGACTTAATTGCTGTACTTCTCCAAAACCAATGGTGGTAATGGTAATAACAGTCATGTAAATAGCATCGGTCCACGTATATCCCGAAAATAATTTATACCCCAAAATACCAACTAAAAACACTCCTCCCAACAAGATTAGCGCAACGGTAACCCTAGAACCTAAGTATTTTTTAAGGGAAATTTTCTTTAAAGGATCTCTATAAATCAAAGACAGACGTACGTTTAGTATAAATTAAATCTTTCAGTTTTAACCAAAAAGCCAAGGTAAGGTAAATGGCAAAACCGATACCGAAAGTAGCAAAGGAAACATAGATAAAAAACAATCGTACACTTTTAACACGCATCCCCAATCTATCTGCCACGCGGGAACTTACGTAAAAACCGTTACGCTCAAAATAATAGCGGATATTTGAAATAAAATTTATCATCTCTACAAATTTAGGTCACGAAGCCTTTCTTTGCAACAAACTTAAGCCTAATTCGCATTGCAGGCATTTATTTAAATCACAATAATTTGATTTTAACTGTAAAAGTGCTTGTGATTCTAAGGCATTACTAGCGGTTTTATCCCTGAGTTGATTGAATTTTTTAATGCTTGAATTGCTTTCTGCTTCAATCGATTCTAAAATATGAAACAGATTTTCTACTTCTACTTTCCCTTGAGATTTTTGGTAAGCGAATTTAATAGGAACAATAGAATTGATAATTAATAAATCTATAAATTTCTTGCTTAGCTTTTTGGTGGTGACTTTACTTTCTTTTCCAAAGGAATAATGGTTTTTCCAATAGGAAGAAGTTTCTATTTCAAAAAGTTGATAGATTTCTTCCAACGTTTGTATAGCTTTTATTTTGCTGAATAAATTTTTCTGATGAATATACAACTGTGCCAATTGCGATAAGCGAATTGTTGGGAAATTAGGAGGTCGTAACCTAAAAAACTGAACCTCTTGCTGATTGGCTTGCAACTGAAATTTATGTTTTAAATACTCATATTCTTTTTGAAGCTGAATAAAATAAGAATCATCTGTTTCTTGCGATAATAAATTGGCCTGACCAAAGTACAAAGCTTCCAGAATTTCTACCTCTTCTATTTTTCTAACTACTGAAAATGGAATTGATTTTGCCATCGCTAAGAAAGCTTTTCCATTTTTATTTAAACCGAAATTTTTAGCGAGTAACTGAAAAAGTACTGCTTCCCAATTATTTTCAGTTTCTTTTAAAAGTTTTTTAATGAGTATAGACTTTTGTTCTAAGCGTTCCACATACAAACGCTCCAACCAATTCTTGAGTTGAAAATCTGTAAATTGATGAAAATCGCTTTCACAATTGATCCATTTTTGGGGAGCTTCTAATAAATTTTTATAATTGGACAGCATTTCTGGTAAAGTCCAGTCCTTCAACTGAAGGGTCGGGATTTGGGTTTTATCTTTTCTGAAAACAGCCACATCGTCTTCCCAAACAACATGTAGAATCACATTGTCATAATGAGCATCCCGTTCGTGATGATGTGCATACCAATCACTCGATTTTAAATGAATTTCTACATTACCAGCCCAAAGTTGATTGCCAATTTCAATTTTTGCATTAAAAAAATCAGGGCCGGGATTTTGAACATTATGAAGTCCTGAATTTAAAATTTTTATATTTTCTCCAGCAGTTGTCTCTGCTTTTAGAAAATTAAACTTTTTAAATTTCCACAGGTAATGTAAAAAATCTTCCTTCATTTACTTGTTTAATAACTCTCTTACTTCAGAATAAATTTTCTCTACCCATCTGCGGTACATTTCACCACTTGGATGTAATCCATCACCGGCTATCAATCCAGAATTAAATTCGGCTTCCTTAGAAATATCGGTAATGTAAACGTATTTTACACCAACATTAGCACTAATGTTTTTACAAACCTCATTATATATTGCAATTTCGTTTGAAATTTCTTTGGTATTACTATGTTGAGCAAAAGGGGTTACGCCATAGTCGGGAATACTCACAACAAAAACACCTTTTTTTCCTGTTTTACATTGCGCTATTGCTTTTTGTAAAATCACTTTAAATTCTTGTTGAAACTGCTCAATATCCCTATTTTGATATTGATTGTTAACCCCTATTAGCACCGAAACTAAATCGTATTTTTTAGTTCCCAATTCTTCATTCATCGCTTCTAATAGCTCATCTGTGCGCCAACCTGTTCTAGCTATAATTTTTGGGTTTTCTATGCTAAAACCATCGTTGCGGAACTTATCTGCTAATTGTACCGGCCAACGTTCACTCTCAGCAACGCTTTCTCCGATGGTATAAGAATCACCCAATGCCAGGTAAGAAATGGTATTTGAATTTGGAGAAATATTAGCTACTTCGTGATCCGACATTTCTGAAGTGGAACCACAAGAACTAAATATAAATAAGAATAAATATAACGCTGATAAATACCTCATTTCTTAAAACTTATATTCTAAGGTAAGGATTTTCTAATTATTTTTTCAGGATTTGTTGAAGAAGATTTTGAGATTAAAGATTAAGGGAGTTGAATGTTAATTGATTACTTCTTTTAATCAACAAATGTTTCCTTTAGTACTGCTTTACATTTCCTAATCTCGCTTTCAGTAAGGGAATTGAATATTTTTACAATTTGTTGTTTATCAATCGTTCGAATTTGATCAATTGCTATCATTCCTTTTTTATCGTTTGCTTTAATGGAAACACGAGTTGGATACTTTTTAAGATTTGTTGTCATTGGCGCGACAACTACAGTTCTTAAATATTTATTCATCTCGTTAGGCGAGATAATCACACAAGGCCGGGTCTTCTTTATTTCACTTCCAACAGTAGGATTAAGATTTACAAGAACAATTAAATATTGACTTAATTCCATTCATCAAAATTTTCATCTCCAAACACATCATTCACAAGCAATTCATCATCATTATTTTCTGCCATTTTTTTAAATTTATCTTCCCAGTTTTTCCTAGGAGAATGTATTGGGCGTAAAATAATTTGTCCTTTCTCTAAAATTAGCTCTACTTTATCTTTAATATGATATTTTTCAAGGATTGTTTTACTTAATCTCAATCCTTTTGAGTTTCCTATTTTAATAATTGAAGCTTCCATTACCTTTATTTTGTAAATACAAAGTTATTACTTTTTATTGATTTTAAAAATCTTGTATGCTTAAAGAAAATTCTCGCTAAATTTTTCTTATTTCTTTATAGACATTCATATTAAAAATAAATTCCAATCAGTTTTTCTTTTCAATCTGATAACAGATAGTTCTATATTCTTTATCCACATGATTAAATGTCGTTTCTTCTACTAAATGTCCATGTTGATTATAATTATATTTTATTAAACAGTTATGAATACTAAACAATTTGTTTTTTCTAATTCGACTTTTATTACTTTTTAAAATCTTCTCAATTAAATCTCTATGAGATCGTTATAATCAAAATACTCATTAAAGTATTTATCATCGTTATTTCTTTTTATTTGAATTAAATTATCTTTTGAATTATAAAATTTATTTTGCGATATTTTTAAAGTATCTAAGCCCATTATAGAATCATTTGTTACAGATGAACCGATCAAATTTTTATTATTGTCATATAGCATATCCTTCTAAGAACCAATGCTACAATTATTAAATTTGCAATTATGGGTTTTTATTAGTTTATTTTTTTGTTATAAAAGCATTTAACTCTATATCGGTTCCCTATTTTTTCTCATTGATTTCTACATACTTTTAATAAGGTAATCATATTGAACCTCTTCATTTACAAATTTAACATTTTCAGGATTAAGCACTAAACTTCTCTGTCTATCATTGCAGTTCAATCAAAAAAACTATGAGTAGGGAAAACATTATTTTCAAGATTTTCATTTTTCGATAGGAAATCTTAAAAATAAAAAAGACTTCTCAATTTATTATGAGAAGCCTTTTTTATTTTTATTAAAACTCAGTTCAAAAATTCACTGAGCAATTCAAAAAAAGTGAATCTTAAAAAGTTTATTCTACATACTCATAAACTGCAGTATAAGTACTTTGCTCTGAATCTTGAACAGCAACAGCGGTTACTGTGACCGAAGTTGGATAGTTCTCATTATCATAAACATAGTTAGCGTTAATGGTATAGATAATTTCGCCTGCTTCATTTTTATAAACAAGCTGAGAAGGATTATTCATAGGGAAAAGTAAACGTGCTTGTACGATTTCTGGAGCTTGCGGATTCATACTAAAATTTAACTGTACATCATCCAATACGTCTATAATTCCTCCTGCTTTTAAAGTATAAAAGTATGGATTGTGCGCATCATCATAAGTAACTTCTGCTGTATATGTTTTCATTACATAATCCTCAACGTCATAGTCATATTCTTCCTCGTAAAACTCAATGGTTTGCGGGTTTCCATTATCATCATACACAAGAACTTCGCCCGTTTCAAATGCATCATAAGGAGATTCATATAACTCTTCAATCGTTAAATTATCACCTCCGCCGGTAATATTAGAAAGGTTATCATCATTATCATAAACAAAAATACTATTTTCAACACCATCTGTAATGGTATTCAAAAGACCGTCTGAAGTATACGTCAAATTTATATTTTTATTTTCTTGCGGGTCTTGAGCGGAAGTAACAGCTATAGATTTAATTAATTTAACCTCAACATTACCATTAACATTGTCAAATTCATCTGAAACAGAATCATCGCTACTACAACTTAATGTTGATAAGGATAGGCAAAGAAATGCCAAGGAGTAGATTGTTTTTTTCATTTTATTTAGTTATGAATTGTTTATTTAAACAGCTCGAAAGCCATATCTGTTTGGGGTATAAAAGTAATCCAATATTTTATTTCTCTAAATATTTTCGAATTATTTTTATTAAAAAATTACCCGAACCAACTGATTTGTAAGTTGATTCGGGTAAATATGCTAGTCAGAAATTATTATTAACCGCTTGAGGTTTAAAATCTCTATAGAGTTTTCAAGCAGGACACTACTCCATAAATCCCTGTTCTTTCATCCACTCGTCGTTGTAAATTTTACCAATGTAACGGCTTCCGTGATCGTGAAAAAGAACCACGACGACATCGTCTTCTTTAAATTCATCTTTTAGCTGAAGTAATCCTTTGATTGCCGCACCGGCAGAATTCCCTAAAAACATACCTTCTTCTTGCGCTAACCTTCTAGTATAAACCGCTGCATCTTTATCGGTTACTTTGGTGAAACCATCGATGATATCAAAATTCACATTTTTTGGCAAAATGTCTTCTCCGATACCTTCGGTTACATAGGGGTAGATTTCATTTTCATCGAACTCTCCTGTTTCATGATATTTTTTAAAAACCGAACCATAGGTATCCACTCCCCAAATTTTCACATTTGGATTTTGTTCTTTTAGGTATTTTCCAACTCCGGAAATGGTCCCACCAGTTCCTACTCCTACTACAAAATGAGTGACTTTCCCATCGGTCTGCTCCCAAATCTCTGGTCCTGTACTTTCGTAATGCGCTTGGGTATTGGCCAAATTATCGTATTGATTAACGTACCAAGAGTTAGGACGTTCGGCAGCAATTCTTTTGGCGGTTGAATAATAAGAGTCAGGATGTTCCGGTCCTACATTTGTAGGGCAAACAATCACCTCGCATCCTACCGCGCGTAGAATATCTATTTTCTCTTTACTTTGCTTATCGGCTAAGGTACAAACCATTTTGTATCCTTTTATAATGGCGGCCAAGGCTAAGCCCATTCCGGTGTTTCCTGAAGTTCCTTCCACGATAGTCCCGCCAGGTAGAATAAGCCCTTGCTCTTCGGCAGCTTCTATCATTTTTATAGCCATCCTATCTTTTACGGAATTACCGGGATTAAAGGTTTCGTATTTTGCTAAAACCAATGCCGGAATATCTGCTACCAGTTTATTTATTTTCACCAATGGTGTATTCCCGATGGTTTCTAATATATTGTTTTTGTAATCCATTTCTTTTTCAATTTTTGGACTGCAAATATAGGAATTAGATGTTGAAATTGAAGTTGAAATCGAAATTGAAAAATGAAGTTAGCGGCTCTATGAAATGTACTGAATACCGTTTACTAAAAACTACTTACTAGCTTACTCAAACCTAATAGACTTAGAGGGTGTGATTCTGGTTATAATATAAGATGGAATTAGTAGCATTACCATACATAATAATAAAGTACCTATATTTACTAATAGTATATAATCCCAATTAAAATAAATAGGAGCCTCGGTTACATAATAGGTTTCTGGATTTAACGGAATCAACTTAAAATATTTCTGCGCAAGCAAAATACCAATACCAATAATGTTTCCATAGAGAAGACCTTTGATGATGAGGTAAGCCGCGTTGTACAAAAATATTTTTCGAATGCTCCAATCGGTACTGCCCATGGCTTTCAACATTCCTATCATTTGAGTTCTTTCTAAAATCAATACTAATAATGCGGTAATCATATTGATCCCGGAAACGATAATCATAATTCCAATGATTAAAGCTATGTTGAAATCGAAAAGGGAAACCCATTCAAATATCGAAGGAAAAGCTTGACGAATGGTTTTGGCATCTAAAAACGAACCGATGTTTTCATAAACCTCACCTCCTTTTACGTCTACCTCATCAAAATCATCAATAAATACCTCAAAATTCCCTACTTCATCCTCATTCCATTTATTTAAACGGCGCAACTGATTGATATCTGCAATTAAATAAGTTTCATCAAATTCCTGAAACCCGGAATTAAAAATTCCGCTTACCTGAAAAGCCACCAATCGTGGACGGTCACGGTTTTCTTCATTCATAAAGTAAACAATTACCTTATCGCCTACCTTAAAACCTAAACGTTTAGAGAGGTATTCAGAAATTAAAATTTCAGTACTATAGCCATCTTTTTTATAGACGGGAAGCTTTCCTTCTACTAAGTATTCCTTTAAATAATCCCAACGGTAATCGGTACCAACGCCTTTTACGATAATTCCTTCAAAATCGGTTTCGGTTCTTATTATTCCGTATTTGGTAGCTACGCCTTGAATGTGATCAATTCCTTCAACAGAATTAAACTCCGGATAAAAATCTTGATGGGTAGAAATAGGTTTCTGCGTTTCCTGGGAGTTATTGTTATTAAGGTTATTAATAATAATATGTCCGTTAAAAGCGGCAATTTTATCCCTAATTTTCTGCTTTAACCCTACTCCGGTAGCCACAGCAATAAGCATCATAATCACGCCCACAGCAATTGCGGAAACTGCAATTTTAATTATTGGCGCTGAAATACTACTTTTATAATCTTTTGCGCTTATTAAGCGTTTAGAGATAAAATATTCAAAATTCAAAAGAGATGCTTTTTAACCGATTGCTCAAAAATACATTTTTTATTCTAGCTTTAGGATTGATTTCTTGTGAAGCTCAAACAAAAAAACAAAATACTTCTATTGTAAAGGCTTCAACTGAAAATTCTATAGTAGTGGGTGCCAATCTCACAAAGAAGTATCTTCCACTATTGAAGGAAAAAAAAATTGGGATTGTTGGCAATCAAACTTCTGTGATTTTTAAGGAAGATGGAAGCTACGTTCATTTAGTAGACTCTTTACTTTCTTCAACTATAAAAATTGAAAAAGTTTTTTCTCCAGAACACGGGTTTCGAGGAAAAGCTGATGCGGGTGAAAAAGTAAAAGATGACATCGATACCCAAACCGGTTTACCTTTAGTTTCGCTCTACGGAAGCCATAAAAAACCAACTGATGAACAGTTAAAAGGTATTGAAATGATGGTATTTGATATTCAAGATGTGGGCGTTCGGTTTTACACTTACATTTCTACGTTGCATTATGTCATGGAAGCTTGTGCTGAAAATAACATTCCGCTATTGATTCTCGATCGTCCTAATCCTAATGGGGATTATGTTGACGGACCTATATTGGAAGCATCACAAAAGAGTTTTGTGGGAATGCATCCCGTCCCAATTGTACACGGAATGACGATTGGAGAATATGCACAAATGATTAATGGAGAAAATTGGTTGGAGCACCAAGCAAAATGTGAATTGCTCGTGATAAAAATGGAAAATTACAACCATCAACGAGCGTATCATTTACCTATTAAACCTTCCCCAAATTTACCTAACGACCAAGCGATTAACTTATACCCAAGCTTATGTTTTTTTGAAGGAACTAATGTGAATGCCGGAAGAGGAACTGATTATCAATTTCAAGTATTTGGTTCTCCTGATTTAGATTCGAAAATCTTTGAGTATTCCTACACGCCAACCCCTAATGAAGGAGCCCAACATCCTAAAAACGAAGGGAAAGTTTGTTATGGAATGAAGTTAACTTCTGCAGAAAAACTTTCAGAAATAAATTTAGAATGGTTGCTAGATGCTTACCGGAACACAAAAAACAAAAATGAGTTCTTCAATAATTTTTTCCCGAAGTTGGCAGGAACTCAAAAACTTCAGCAACAAATAGAAAGTGAAATGAGCGAAGAAGCGATTAAAGCAACTTGGAAGAAGGGCTTAGAAGATTATCTAATGATGCGAAAAAAATATCTTCTATATAAATAACAGTAACTTAACGCAACCTTTGTTAATTTAGCCCATCTATTATATAAACTAATTAAATATGTCTAAATTATTTTTACTCGCTTCGGTTATTTCTCTTCTCATGGCTGATTGTGAACCGGATATTGAAAATAACAAACGAGTAATTATTAAAGGTGAAATTACTACACCACAAGGAAATCCTATTCAAGATATTGAAGTTACCAGCAGTGTAGAAGAATATGTTCTAGGAAAAACACTAAGCAAAGCCAATGGTAGTTTTAAAATGGTTTCTGCAGAATCTTTTGATGAAAGCTATATTATTAATGTAAATAAAAAGACTGAAAATAATTACACTTCAGCAAAAATTCTTAGAGATGAAGATGAAATTGGTAGACCAGAAATTTATGATTTAGGCTCTATATTCTTACTTCCTACCTCAAATTTCACACTTACCGTTACAAAAACTTCCAATACAGATAAACAGCTCTATACCCATATAAACTATTTAGACACTTCTTGTGTTTATTATTTTAATGATGGTTTAAATGAAAACCCTTCTCGATGTTATGAAGAATTTAGCAGCTCGAAAAAGACCAATGAATTAAATTCCAATTTAGACTTCAATTTTCAAGTGATTCGGGATACTCCCATACAAATCACATATCAATTAGGTGATGATCCAGCGGTAACTATAGAAGTAACTCCTAACCAACCAAATTTTGACTATGAAATTACTTACTAAGCAAATTCTCTTGCTATTGGCCTGTATTACTTTTGGAATTAGTGGTGCGCAGAATGAAAGTAACTCCTCAGAAAATGAATATCATTTTCCTCAAGATGACCATTATTTAAATATTAAAATTGGAGGAGATTATGTCCTGCCCATTGGAAGTACATTTACCGGAGATAACTTGGAAAGCTCAGGAGGTTTCAATTTAGAAATTTCATTCAACCTTTTTGAAACCTCGGTATTGTTAGGTGCTCGTTATTCCAACTCTTCCCATGACGTAATAGACAAAAGTCTTGTTGGCAATTACTCAGGAACTTTTAATAGCTTTATTGGTGGTTTTGCAGGATATCAGTTTTTTAGTCGGCAAAAAATAAGACTTACTCCCAGTATTGGTGTTGGACATGTAACTTACAGACAATCGATTAACTCAAATTCATTTAGAGATTCAGGCACTACTTTATGGATAAATGGAGAAGTGAGTTACAATTTCTCTAAATGGTTTGCTTTATACGGACAAGTAACATCACAAAATGATTATCTGCATATGGATGTTCCTACTGAATTAGAAGAATATTTTAAATCCGGTCATTTTCTAAGATTTGGCTTGGGAGTAAAGTTTGTAATTTAAATTTATTTAATACGCTTTTTCATCTCTTCTACAATATTGTAAGCTGCAGGACAAATCGCTACATTTTTTAAAGTGAGATTTGATATCTGCTGAAACTTCCTACGGTCGGTATGCGGAAATTCAGCACAGGCTTTGGGTCTAACCTCATAAATCATGCATTTATTATCATAGCCTAAAAATGTACACGGAACTTGCTGAAGCACATAATCGTTCTCCTCATCAATTCGTAAATATTCATCTATAAACTGTTGCGGTTTCATTTTTAAAAATTTTGAAATCCGCTCAATGTCTTTATTGGTAAATAAAGGTCCGGTAGTTTTGCAGCAATTGGCACAATCTAGGCAATCGGTTCGTTCAAATTCTTCGTCATGCAATTCTTGCATTAGAAGGTCTAAATGTTTCGGCGGCTTTTTTTTAAGCTTCGCAAAAAACTTTTTGTTCTCCTTATGCTTATCTTTGGCCTGCTTTGGTAGATTTTTTAATATTTCTTCCATAGCGCAAAGGTAACTATAAGCAATTCATATTTTGAAAAATCCAGATATTTTTGGTCAAGCCGTTCTTGACTTTTACCACCAAAATCAACCAGAGGATATCATTGTTCACGCAGATGATTTTGATGATGATGAAATCCCAGTGGAATACCTCTTCCGCAATTATCAAGAAATGCCTCCATTAGAGCAAAAAACACTTCAGTTAGCCCATGGAAAAATTTTAGATGTAGGTTGTTGTGCCGGGAGTCATTCGCTATACCTTCAACAACAAAAAAAAGAGGTGAAAGCAATTGATATTTCTGAAGGAGCAATAGAAGTTTCAAAGTTACGCGGGGTAAAAAATGCCGAAGTACAAGATTTTTTCAAGCTTGAAAATGAAAGATTCGATAGTATTTTGATGCTGATGAATGGTAGTGGAATTATAGGTAAACTCCACCACTTAACTCATTTTTTCAGTCACGCGAAAAAACTATTAAATCCCAACGGAAAAATTTTAATTGATTCTTCTGATTTACGATATCTTTTTGAAGAAGATGAAGATGGTGGAATTTGGGTGAATCCTCACCAATATTACGGAGAACTGAATTATGCTATTAGTTATAAAAATAAAACTTCAGCAAAATTCGATTGGTTGTATATTGATTTTAATTCCCTACAGCTTGCAGCAGAAAGTAATGGATTTTCTTGTGAATTAGTTCAAGAAGGAGAACATTTTGATTATCTAGCAGTCTTAAAAATTTCTTAACTTTAAACCTTTCAAGACTTCTTTACGTTAGTCTAAGAAGAAATTACGCCTATGAAAAATTTAAAATACTTCTTTTTCGCCAGTCTTTTGGTGTTAAACATTGCTTGTAGTAGCGATGATGATAATTCTACTACTTCTATTCCCGGAAACAATCTTAGTTTAGGTAAATCTGCCCACGATTTGTTGGCCAATGATATTTTTACCGAAATGGAAATTGAAATAGTTTATCCTGAAGGTTTTGCTCCAGAAGCGAATAGCCTTATTCAATTAAAAACATTTTTAGAGCTTCATACGTACAAAACAAATATCACTTTTATTGAAAGACAGATTGCCACTCCTAGCGGAGCTCCTTACACCATCGATGAAATAAGAACAATTGAAGCGGATAACCGAACTTCCTTTAACACTGAAAACACGATTAGTGTTTTTATATTTTTTGCGAATGGAGACCGGGAAGGTATGGAAGAAGGTAAAATCACCTTGGGAACCGCCTATCAAAATACTTCTATGGTTATTTTTGAAAAGACCATTCAAAACAATACCCAAGGATTTGGAGCTCCAGATAAATCTAGTATAGAAATTACTACCCTAACTCACGAATTTGGTCACTTATTTGGATTGGTAGATATTGGCTCTGAAATGCAAAACAATCACTTAGATCCTGATTCAGGTGGGCATTGCAATGTGGAAGGTTGTTTAATGCGGGCTCAGGTTGAATTCTCAAGTGGAATCACAGGAATGCTGGGTAATGGTATCCCAGATTTAGGTCCGGAATGTATTGCCGATTTGCAAGCCAATGGAGGAAGGTAATTTCTTGAAATATAAAATCCTGAAGTCTGTTTTCTGTTAATGATGAACTTCTTCTGCTCTAATTTTAGAAGGATTATCGGTATACACCTCTTCCCCATTAATAAAAGTAGCTTTTACTTTTGCTTTGAGGATATCTTTTTCAGGTATTTGTAAAATATCACGATCCAACACGGTAAAATCAGCAAATTTTCCGGTTTCGATACTTCCTTTTTCATCTTCTTCAAAATTAGCATAAGCCGCCCAAATGGTCATTCCGCGTAAGGCTTCTTTTCTGCTTAAAGCATTTTCTGGCTGAAATCCTTTTTTAGGATAACCACTCGCATCTTTTCGGGCTATGGCTGCATAAAATGTTAATAACGGATTTACTTTTTCTATAGGAAAATCGGTTCCTAATGCGACTAAACCTGCTTTGTCCAATAACTTTTTATAGGCATATGCATGATGAAGCCTTTCTTTTCCAATCCTATCTTCTGCCCAATACATATCGCTCGTCGCGTGTGTAGGTTGTACTGATGGAATAATATTTCGTTTTCCTTTAAAAAAGTTGAAATCATTTTCACTCAAAATCTGAGCGTGCTCTACCCGCCAACGCTTATCTTTTTCATATTTTAATACCGAATCATAAACTTTTAAGACTGTATAATTTGCTGAATCACCAATGGCATGGGTATTCATTTGATAATCGGTTTGACTAATCGTCATGGCGAGCTCTTTCAACTCTTCCCTTCCAATCAGCATCGCTCCATAATGCTCTGGCTGATCGCTATATTCTTTTTTCAAAGCCGCTCCTCGTGAGCCCAAGGCTCCATCTGCATATACTTTTACAGACCTAACATTCAATCGGCCTGTTTTTAAAATGCCTTTATTTAAAAAATAATCTAAATCTTCTTGCTGATTTTGCACCATGGCATACAAACGAACTTTCAAATCTTTTGTTTGTTGCAAACTATCCATCAACATGATAATTTCTTTGCTCAAACCGGCATCATCAATCGTCGTCAATCCATATTTAAAGACCGTATCCTGAGCAGAAAGCAATGCTTTTATATTCTCTTCTTTAGTGGGTTGAGGGATAATTTCGAAGATTTTTGTCATCGCATTATCAATGAGAATTCCGGTTAGTTTTCCATTCACTACTTTTACTTCTCCCCCTTTCACTTTCGTGAATTTATTGATGCCTGCTAAATCTAAAGCTTTTTGATTTACCAACATTGCGTGACCGTCTATTCTGGTAATGGCTACTGGTGTATGAGGAAATAATTTATCTAAGGTGTCTTTTGTTGGGAATTTTTTGATTTTCCAATCGTTTTGATCCCAACCCCGTCCGGTGATAAATCCTGTTTGATGTTTCTTTTGAAATCGAACAATTTTTTCAATCACCTCATCAAAGCTTTTGGTATCGGTCACATCTACTTTTTGCAGCTGTAATCCCAAGCCATAAAAATGAGCATGGGCATCGATTAAACCAGGCACAATAGTTTTCCCTAAGGCATCATAAGTTCTCTTCGGTTCATATTTTAAAACTAACTTTTCACCTTCACCTATTTCCACTATTTTTCCGTCGTTGACCACAAAACCTTTTGCTAGATCAAAATCTTTATTGACCGTATAAATTTTACCACCCATCACTAACAAATCTACAGGTTGTTTATGCTCACAAGCGATAAAGAGAAAAATGATGATTAATAAGACGATATTTTTCATGAATACTATTTTATACAAAAATAAAAAGCGTTTACCAATGATAAACGCTTTTTAGGAGCTATAAATTCTATTTAACTATTTCTTAATTATGATACCTACCAATCAAATTGGTAACTGGCACCTCCCATTACTTGTAAACTTTGTACAGAATAGCCCATCCAGCGTTGGTAGTTACCTTCAGCTAAATTGTTTCCTCTTACAAAAAATGAAAGTTGGTCGTTTAACTTATATCCTACTCTTAAATTGGCGTCTAAAAAAGCACCTAATTCTTCTACACGTTGGGTAGCTACGCCACCTATTGAAGTTAAATCGTAATTGTAATAATCTTTACGTTGTCCTACAAAATATAGACTGGCACCGGCAAACCATTTTTCTGAGATTTGGTAGTCTGCCATCAAAGTTCCTTGTATTTGAGGCAAGTTCCAAGCTTCTTCTTCAAACTCATTATCATAAGTAGCAAAACTTGCATTTACTCTTAAACTGAAATCTTCATTCACCGCAAATTGCAATTCTCCAAATAATTTAACGGTGTTCACATTATCATAAACTAATCCAAAAGAATTAAAATATTCATAATCTTCTTTAGGAGTTACCGGATAATAGGCTTGATGTTGAAATAAGGCTTTATTATGTTCCGATTGATAGCTACCTCTAATATCATAGCTCAAACTTTCGGTAAACTTCCCTTTTCCTCCAATGTAAATATTGTATTGATTATCGGTAGGCGCAATTAGTAAGGTGGGTGATACAAAAGGATTCTCTTGAGCAAAACCATAATAGGTATTTTGCTGTAAACCTCCATCAGCTCCGGCATATACAGAAAAATACTCTCCGGCTACTTGATAACTCGCATGAATTTTCGGGTACACAAAAAACTTGTTTTCATCATGTTCTCCATCCATAGAATAAACTACTTCCGCTCCGGCATCTAAAGCCAAATCGCCTTGGGTTAAGGTAATACTTGGATGTGCCCCTAAATTAAAGAAGCTGTATTTAATTTCAGCATCAGGATTCATATACATTTGGTCGAAAGTACCTCCTACATAATCTGCCGAGAAATCTAAATTCACAAATTGATCGGCTACCGGAAATTCAAATTCAGGCTTGATCACTACGTGGTTTTCTCCACTGCTATAATTATCCCCAAATCTTCTGTATTTGATACTTGCTTTATCAAAAACGCCTTGGGCTACATCAATATTTCCTCCGGCTGTAATGGCTACATACGAATGTTGCGGATCGATAGCGGCATATTCTTCATCGGTAAGGGGTAAAAAGTCTGGGGCGCCGTACCAATTAAATACTTGATGTTGAAATCCAGCTTCTGCTCCCCAAGTAAAATTTCGGGTTTCCCCGGTATAATCCAAATTAAGTCCGGTATCGTAATATTTATCGTCTAAGGTAGCATTATCTATTCCACCTTGTGAAGAATTGTGAGTTAGAGAAATTCCCAATTCTTGGTCTCTGTTGACTTGCAATCCGCCATAAAACTCAGCCATGACATTCGAGTAATTCCCAAAACCTAAAGCTGCATAGTTATTGTATAACCGCGGCTGTGCTTTAGAGGCTACTCCTGCCGCCCTTCCTTTAGCGGGCGTAAAAGTGGAAGCTACCGGAAATGAAAAAATATCGTAGGTAACTTCTTTCTTCTTTTGGTCTGTAGAATCGTTGATTTTTGGCGTTTGTTTCACCTTAAAAGCGTCACTCACCGTGGGCGAATAAGGTTTTACAATAATTAATCGTTCAGTATCAATATCACCTTCTTCTTTTTCATCATCTTTCTGACTGAAAGCAAGCGTTGAAAATAATAATGCTGAAATATATAAAAGTCCTTTACTTAATGAAATGCGTTGCATATAAGAAAGATTAGTTGTTATTGTTAGTTTGTTCTGCCTCTACAGAAGAATTGGTTTCGGCTTCTTTACTTTTGATTCTGTTTAATTCGGTTTGTGCCTCTTGGGTTACTTCAGGATAATCTCCAAAGTTTTCAATTAAGGCATCTAACACATACGTAGCTTGGTAAGCATCTCCTAAATCATAAAAGTTTTTCCCCATAAGCAGTAAACCTTTAGCGCCCCACTTCTTATAACCGGAATAATCACGTGCTAAAATCTGCGCGGCTTCATTAGAACCTGTGAAATCACCATCCTCTCTTTTGAAATAAGCATCATAATATTGTGCTTCTGCTGCTAAACTTCCGGTAGCGATTTTTCTTACTTCTTGATAAGCTTTTTTCGCTTTTTCCTCATCGCCGGTTTGAATGGCTGAACGAGCGATAAATACTTGCGCATCACTTTTTACGCTATTCTCTATTTTTGAATTCTGAAGCACTTTTTCAGCATACTTCACCGTGTTGGCATAATTCTTTAACTGATAATATGACTTCATCAAGTTAGATTGCGCAAAGGTGATGTTCTGCGGAAAATCGGCTTCTTGTTCTAATCTCTCTAAAATAGGAATGGCCGCTTGATAATTTTTGTTTTCCAAATATATCTGTGATAAACGTGCTAAAGCTTGCTCGGTAAATTCGTTTCTAGGTTGTTCTACCACATATTTGTAATGAGGAAGGGCTTCGTTTTTCTCTTCATCACGATAGTGCAACTGCCCTAAATAAAAATGTGCCGATAAAGCATGTAGTCCATTAGAGAACTCATTTAAGTATTTCTGAAATCCTTTTTTAGCAGCTTCAGTATTGTTTTCAATAAACTGATTTTCTGCCGCTTCGTAAGTGGCATTATCAATATCTGAATCTGAAACCTCTACAAAATCTAAGGTCTTTACCCAAGCTGCGTACTCATCGGTTCTTCCTAAATCTACATAAATTACACGTGCTGTTTTTACGGCTTGATTAGCTTCTTCTGTTCCCGGATATTCTTTTACCACTCGTTTAAATTTATCTAAGGCTTCTTGTGATTGGTCATCATTGTAATAAATGAGTCCTTGTTTCAGCAAGGTTTTAGAAGCAAAAGAACTATGGGGTGCTTCATTTAATAATCGGTTATACGTCTGAATTCCTTTTTGGGTATTATTTTCCGCTACATAGGTATTTCCTAATTCATATAAAGCATCGTCCCGGTAAATAGATTTGTTGTACTTATTTAAGAAAGCTTCTAAATCTTCAATTTTTCGGTCGTTTTTATCTACAAATCCATAACTAATTGCTTTTTGAAAATAAGCATAATCACTATCAATTCCTTTCATTCCAATGGCTTCATTGTATGCTTCCATTGCCGACCAGTAATCGCTCGTCACAAAATAACTATCACCCAATCTTAAGTAAGCATCGTTTACTTGTGTTAATGGTTTTTGATGGGTGTCTGTATAGGCTTTAAAAAATTTAATTGCGTTGGCATAATCTTTCTGCTTAAAATAGGTGTAAGCAATATTATAGTCAATATCCTCCATTTCTGGAGTATTTTTCGCAGCGGTCATTCCTTTAAATTCCTTGTAACCGATTAAGGCATCATGGTAATTTTCTAAGTTATAATCACTTTCGGCTTTCCAATAGGTAGCTTTTGCCGTAAAGTTTTGATCGTTACGCTCTGCTAAAGATTTATTGAACATCACCAAAGCCCCACTATAATTTCCTTCTTTGTAAAGTTCTATCCCACGGTAATAAGCTACTTTTTGATAGACTTGTTTGTCTTTATAATCGTTACTGCTTTCTAATAAACTCAAGGCTTTTTCGTAATTCTTAGAAGTAATGTAAGAATCGACCAATAAAGCTTCTATTTCTTCACGTTCTCTAGACTCCGAATAAGTTTCCAAAAATTCGGTGAGTACTTCAGGAATACTTTTATAGTTATTTCCTATTTCATAACTGAGTTTAGCGTAATTTAAAGCGGCATCTTCCTGAATTTTTTTATCAAAATTCATTTCCGAGGCATTTTTAAACGCATTTAAAGCTTCCTGTTTTTTGCCTAATTCAATATAAGATTCGGCTAAATGGTAATAGGCATTTTGAGCTACGTGATTTTGACCGTCTATAATTTTATTGAATTCTGAAACGGCTTTCTCATAGTCTCCTTGTTTGTAATAAGCATAGCCTAATTGATAGTAATCGGTATTGTTCCATTTGCCACGCTTCCCTCGGTATTCTTTCAAATACGGAATAGCTTGCTCGTATTGCTCTAAGTTGAAATAACTTTCTCCAATGATCTTATTTAATTCTGAACGCTCTAAAGCATTGGATTTATCAAGTTGTTCTTTCCCTAATTTAATAGCTTCTTCGAACTTGCCCAATTTAAAATTCATGTCTGCTTGAAAATAGGAAAGATTGCGGTTGTAACGGTTATTATCTTTTACCTCATCAAACATTTCATTGGCCTCTTCATAATCATCGCCTTCGTAAGCAATAAAACCTAAATAATATTTAGCTTGTGAACCGTATTCTTTAGAATCGCGAACACGGTTGAAGTATTTTTTAGCCTCATCTTTTCTTCCGGCTTTAAAAAATGCGTAGCCATTGTTAAAGTAAAACTCTTCGAGTTCCTTTCTGGATAAATTGCTTTGGTCTACTTCTTTGTACCATTTACGAGCATAGTTATAGTCACCGTTTTCAAAATAATAATTGGCCACGTTGATGTAAGCTGAATTGCGTTTGGTACTTGTTGGATAATTTTGCACAAAATCTTCCATCAATTCATCGGCATTCGATTGGTTTAAGCGTACGGCACAATTGGCAATGTAATAGGCACAATCTGATTCTAACGAAATAGTTTTCGCTTCATCTTGAACCTCCTTAAAAAGTTTTTGTGCGGCTTTGTATTGGTGGTTATTATATAAATCGATTGCTTTATTATACGCTGCGAAATCGTTGGTATAAACTGCCGATTGCTGTGCAGTACCCAAGAATCCCAGTAAAATAATAGCGAAGAAACCAAGAATTTGTTTATAATTCATTAGGACAATATTTTATAGCTAGTTGGTTCAAAGATAATTTAAACTACATTTTTAAAACGCATAAAAAATGCTTTAATTATGTTAATGTTAAAAAAGATGGAACTGAGCTTTATTCTACTAATTTCTAGTGCTAGCATACTTTTTTAAAAGAAAATGAGTTGTAATTCTAGAGAAAAATTTACCTTTAAAGCCTAAAGCAAAGTTTATGGCCGAGACTATTCTAGAACTTCGAAATGCTGCGATATACCAACGGGAAAATTTAATTTTATCGGAGGTTGATGTTGAAATTAACCAAGGTGATTTTGTGTATTTAATTGGTAAAACCGGAACCGGAAAAAGTAGTTTTATGAAAACGCTTTACGGTGATTTACCCTTAACAGAAGGAGAAGGAAGTATTGTAGGCTTTAATTTGCGTAAATTAAAACAAAAGCAAATTCCGTTTTTACGAAGAAAACTGGGCGTAGTTTTTCAGGATTTCAAATTATTGAATGACCGTACGATAAAAGACAACCTTCTTTTTGTTCTAAAAGCTACCGGTTGGAAAGAAAAACGGGCCATGGAAAGCAAGATTGATGAAGTGCTGGACAAAGTGGGAATGAAAACCAAAAACTTTAAATACCCCTATCAACTTTCTGGTGGGGAGCAACAACGTATAGCAATTGCCAGGGCATTATTAAATGATCCTGAATTAATCTTAGCCGATGAGCCTACGGGAAACTTAGACCCGCAAACTTCTGTAGAAGTCATGGAAGTTCTCAAAGACATTAATAAAAATGGTAGGACTATTTTAATGGCAACACACGATTATGCACTTCTCCTTAAATATCCATCTAAAACTTTAAAATGTGATGGACAAAAAGTGTTTGAAGTGGTACAGAAGAGTGCTTAAATTTTATCGAGAATAAATGATTTCAATATTAATCCCTACATACAATTGTATTGCTGTAAACTTAATTAAGGAGTTACATTCACAATGCCTCCAATTAGAAATAGATTTTGAAATTATTTGCTTAGATGATGCTTCTCATAAAACTGATACTATTATTGCCAATAGAGAAATAAACACTCTCCATTCTGTAGTTTTTGAAGAATTACCTCAAAATATAGGAAGAAGCGCCATAAGAAATAAACTTGCAGAAAAAGCTAAATATCCATGGCTTCTATACTTAGATGCAGATGTTATTCCTATACAGAAAAATTTTATTTCAAATTATAATCTAGCTATAAAAAATAATAACAACGTTAAAGTGGTTTACGGAGGCAGAAAACACTTACCTCGTCATAATTCGAATCAAAAACTTCGATGGAAATACGGCTTTTACAAAGAAGACAAAACAAAAGAAGAGAGAAATAGAAATCCTTATATATCGATTATCACAAATAATTTACTGGTTAAAAAAGATATTTTTCATAAAATTAAGTTCGACGAATCTTTAAAAAATTATGGACACGAAGACACTTTATTTTCTTATCACTTAAAAAAAGAAAACGTTGAAGTTTTGCATATTGATAATTATGTTAACCATCAAGAAATAGATTCTAATCAAGAATTTATAACTAAAACAGAGTTTGGATTACAAAATCTACATTACTTATGCAAAAATGGAAACTTACCTTATAAGTATGCAAAAATCACTTCTTATTATCAAGTAATTAGAAAGTTTCACTTAAATTATATTTTCATTTGGAGCTATAAAATTTTTATGTCGAAAATGAAAAAAAACTTACTTTCTAAATCCCCATCACTAAAAGTTTTTAATATCTATAAATTTTGCTATTTCTGTAACTTAAACCAACTATGAATACATTCTTTTCCGTTGTTATTCCCTTATATAATAAAGAAAACTATATTTCAAAAACTATAGAAAGTGTACTAGCTCAAAACTTTAATGAGTTTGAAATTATTATAGTAGATGATGGTTCTACAGATAACAGCTATAATAGAATTAAAAAGTATAAAAAAAACGAAAAACTCACTATTATTCAAAAAGAAAATGGCGGAGTATCATCTGCGAGAAATCTTGGGATAAATCAGGCTAAAGGAAAATATATTGCCTTAATTGATGCAGACGATTACTGGTACCCTAATCATTTAAATAATATTTATGAGACCATACAAAAATTCCCCAATGCAGGTGTGTATGGTACAGGCTATGAAATTTTAATTAATAATTCAAAAGTTGAAAAAGCGGTTTTTAAAAATTTTCAGCCTAATAAAATACAGCTAGTTCCTAATTATTTTGAAGCGAGTACAATTAACGCTGTTATTTGGACATCTGCTTCTGCATTTTCTAAAGAAAATTTTTATAAAATAGGAGAATTCAATTTGAAATTGAGAACCGCACAAGATCTAGATTTTTTTGTAAGAGCAGCTTTAAAATTCGATATTGCTATTCATCCTAATGTTACTATGCGTTACCATCAAAAAAGTGAAAACAATCTGGCCCTATCACATTATAATGAAGACAGAGAGTATTTTATAGATAAATTTAGTAAAGAAGAAAAAAACAATTTATCGTTAAAAAAATACTTGGATATTAATAGGTATGCATTAGTTATTCGATGCAAAATGATTGATGATCCTAGATGGAAAAGAATCATTAAAGCTATTGATATGAAAAATCTCACAGGCAAACAACGTTTTCTTATTGGTTTGCCAAAACATTTTTTAAAGGTCCTTAAAAAGTTACAATTATTTCTACTAAAACAAAATATATACTTAACCGCATTTAAAGGTTAAAATTATATATAAATCACTTTATAATGATAAAACTTCTTTCCATTGTTTTGCTATAAACCGCATACTTAGATGCTCAACACTACTACAAGCATTTTTCTTACATTTCGCATATAGTTCTTCATCTTCATACATTCTATTAAAAGCTAAAGCTAATTCAGAGGGATTATGATTCTCTACCAGTAAACCATTCTTTTCATGGTGAACTATTTCTGAAGGACCACTGTTACAATTTACAGAAACTACAGGAGTTCCTACTGAAAGTGATTCTATTAAAACCCTAGGAAAACCTTCATATCTGCTAGTTAAAACGGTAAATTTTGCCTGACTCAAAAAGTTTCCAACTTCAGGAGTATAGGGAATAAAACTCACATATTGTAAAAGGTTAATATTTTTCACTTTTTTCTTTAAAAATAAAATATCCGGACCAACACCTAAAATTTTCAAATGAATATTATATTTAGGTAAATTAGATTTCGCATAAGCTTCAATCAATAAACTGATATTTTTAACTTCGTCTACCAATCTTCCCAAAAACAAAATATATTTTTCTTTGAACTTTTCACTATTAACACTAAGCTCTTCAATTGGATTATAGATTGTATATACTTTACTTGAATTAAATTTTTTCTCTACTTTTTTTTGAATAAATTTTGAAACAGTTACAATTTTATGAACTCGCTCAATTATTCTCTTAGAGGTATATTTTGCTAGATAAGTATTTCTACCAGGAAAGTAATTTTCTAAATAAGCACTTCTTACTACATAAATAAGTTTTTGATTTTGATAAATATAATTAAGGTAAAAAAGTTCTTTTAATGAATTGTTTTTGACTCTGTTATCAATGATATAATCAAATTTATGTTGAACAATATATTTCTTAAACCTTCTAAACCTTAATAATCTACTAAAGAAAGTATTTGTCTCTCTTTTCTTTAAACCAAGATTAAATAAGGTGCCTTCATACCCATAAGAGATATCATCGGTTAAAATCACTAAATGAACTTGATAGCCCAAGCTATTTAACATTTGAGAAAGTAACGCCGTAGAGCGTTCTGCACCTCCTTTACCTAAAGAAATAGAAACAATACACACCTTTTTATCAAGCACTGAATATGCCATTAACTTTATGATATAATCTTTATCTTGCCAAAGATAAAATATTTATATGAGGATTTTATTAGTTGGTGAATATAGTAGGCTACACAACTCTTTAAAAGAAGGTTTACAGCAATTAGGTCATGAAGTTACAATTATTGCTACAGGGGATTATTTTAAAAATTTCCCAGCAGATATAAAATTAACAAGAAAATACGATCAGGGGATTCTAAGGAAATTTAAAATTACTATTTACTTAATTTTCAGAAAAGATATCACCCAAATAAGTATTACAAAACAATTTTTCAAACACAAAAAAAAATTAATGAACTATGATATTGTTCAACTTATTAATGAAAGACCTTTTTCTATCAAAGGAAAAAATGCGTTGAAAATTATAGATTTTTTAAAACAAAATAATAAGAAACTCCATCTTCTGGCTTGTGGTACTGATTATATTAGTGTAAAATATGCTGCCGATAAAAAATTCAGGTATTCAATTTTATCTCCACTTTTTGAAAAAAAAATCAATAAGAAAAAATACCTGCATATTATCGATTATATATCTAAGAGAAGTTATCAATATCATCAAAAAGTATTTAGAAAAATTAGCTCTATTTCCGCTTCTGATATAGATTACGTTTTACCATACCAAAACCACCCATATTTCAAAGGCTTAATTCCTAATCCTATCAATACTAAAAAGCTCACGTATCGAGAGTTTGAAAAATATAGTCCAATTGTTATTTTTCATGGTATTAATAAAACCAATTACTATAAAAAAGGAAATGATATTTTTGATGCCTCTTTAAAAATAATCCAAAAAAAATATAAAAATAAAGTTGATATAATTACGGTTAGCAATCTTCCGTACATAGAATATATCGAAAAATATAATTCTGCTCATATTTTACTAGATCAAATTTACGCGTACGATCAAGGTTATAATGCTTTAGAAGCAATGGCTAAAGGGAAAGTAGTATTTACAGGTGCCGAAAAAGAGTTTTTAGAATACTATAATTTACAAGAAGATGAAGTTTGTATCAATGCACTACCAGACGTCAATTATTTAGTAGAAAAATTATCTTGGTTAATTGAGAACCCTTCTAAAATTCAAGAGATAGGAAAAAATGCTAGAAGTTTTATTGAAGAACATCACGACTATAAAAAAGTTGCTCAAGAATATATAAAAGTATACGAAACAAATTAACTTTTAGAATTTAGAAAATCCTGATAATCTCGAATATAATCTTCTTCTTTATAAATATCTGAAACTATAGCCAAACAAACCGCTCCAGAAGAAAAATTTTCTAGTTCACGCCAAATTCCTTTAGGTATATAAAGAGCCTTATTCGGCTTATTTAAGGTTAATATTGTTCGATTCTTTCCATCATCCACCACTACATCAAAACTTCCGCTGAGCGCTATTAATGATTGCTGGAGTTGAATATGAGCGTGACCACCTCGAGTAGAATCACTAGGAACATCATACAAATAATAAATCCTTTCAACTTTATAAGGAAGTATATTTTTCTCAATCACAGAAAGATTACCTCTTCCATCAGGATCCGATATCTTTGGAATTTCTATGAAATGAATATCACTTAATTTTGAATCCATAAGCAAACCTTAACGTTAGATTTTAAAACAAACCTAATAATTTTATATAATTAATTGTATTCTTTCCTATTTAAATATCTCATCACCAAAAAGAAAACAACCAATCCGTAAATAATATACCTTACTAAATGTGCTATGACTACGCCTTTAATACCGAAAACAGGAATTAGATAAAATGAAAAACCATAAAAAAGAGCTAACGATAAAATTTCAGTCATTATAAAATTACTAACTTTCTCGCTAGAAACTGATGCGCCAAAACTATAGAAGCAAGCTTTACAAAATCACCTATTAATTGCCATTTAAAAAGCAGTGAAAGGCCTTCAAAATTTGGATAAATTAAATTTACGATCCACTCTCTACAAAAGTACACTAACAACATTCCTATTCCGAAAAGTGGCAATAAAGTCTTATAGATATATATTAACTCTTTTGTAAACTCTTTCTTTAGCTTTATGCGAGAAAATTTTGGTAAAACATACATCGAAAAAATAGCTTCAAAAAAAACCATGTAATTTTTAGATATATTAGTCATTGCAGTCCAAACTCCGGCATCATACTCTGAAATTTGTTTGAATAATGTTGATCTAATACTAATTTCAACATAATTCAATAGAATCGTAGAGCAAAACGACATCATGGTAAGAGCGAGTAAACTTATAGAAAAAAGAGTAATTAAATTTTAAGGAAGAAAACTTCATATATTCTTTTAAAACACCATCTAAATTGTACTTAAATAGAAAAACAAACTACTAACTCAATAACTTATTAGCTCAATTTTAGCCAATTTTTTGTAAGATGACAATCCATTTATTACGCCATTCAAAATTCGCTGAATACCTATAAAAGCGACACAGACGGAAAGCAATTTCATTAAATAATTAAAATCATCAGTAGCAAATAAATATTCACTTATGATTGATGCTCCGAAGAAAAGAACATACACTAACAACTAAAACGAATAAAAATGAAGTTGAAAATAAATTTTGAAGTTGTTTTTCATATTCTTTCTGATCTTGGTAATCAAGTGAACCCCATCCACAAAGATTTTTTTAAAGAGATCTTTGCCTATATACCCTTTGTTCCCATAGAGTTTGCCCATTATCTTCTTATGGAAATTATCACTTTTTAAATGTGCCCTTACATAGAAAAGGTAAAAGTGCTTCAGGTTTTTGAAATTCCCGAAATGGAAAAGTACCAGTAAGGTCATTACTTCACTATTGGAGAGCTTGGATTTCTATTCCTGCTTTTGATAGAGCAATCAGCTGATAGAGCAATCAGCTCCAAGAAGTAGTTTGCTGCGCTTGTTCAAATTCTTGATAAAATTCATCAAAAAAAGAAAACTTCAGTAATTTTATCGGTAGAAATGATAAGCAGAATATTAGTTAAATATTTGAACTTTATATAATTAAATACACTGATTTTCTGTTTTTTTCTTTGTTATCTACAATTCCTCTTTTTTTACTTTTCTTATATCGAACTCACGTTAAACCATATTTTTAAAACGCATAAAAAATGCTTTAATCATGTTAATGTTAAAAAGGAAACCGTTCAGCTTAATTCTACTAATTTCTAGTGTTTACATACTTTTTTAAGAGAAAATGAGTTATAATTCTAGAGAAAAATTTACCTTTAAAGCCTAAAGTAAAGTTTATGTCCGAGACTATTCTAGAGCTTCGAAATGCTGCGATTTACCAACGTTAAAATTTAATTTTATCGGGGGTTGATGTGGAAATCAACAAAGTTGATTTTGTCTATTTAATTGGTAAAACCGGAACGGGAAAAAGTAGTTATATGAAAACGCTTTATGGCGATTTACCTTTATCTGGAGGTGAAGAAAGTATTGTAGGCTTTAACTTACGTAAACTGAAACAAAAACAAATTCTGTTTTTACGAAGAAAACTGGGCGTAGTTTTTCAAGATTTTAAGTTATTGAATGACCGCACGATAAAAGATAATCTCCTTTTTGTGCTAAAAGCTACCAGTTGGAAAGAAAAACGAGTGATGGAAAGCAAGATTGATAAAGTATTGGATTAAAGTGGGTATGAAAACCAAAAACTTTAAATACCCTTATCAACTTTCAGGTGGAGAGCAACAACGGATAGCGATTGCTAGGGCTTTATTAAACGATCCTGAATTAATTTTAGCCGATGAGCCTACGGAAAACCTAGCCCCAAAAACTTCTGTGGAAGTCACGGAAGTATTGAAAGAAATTAATAAAAATGATCGTACTATTTTAATAGCCACACACGATTATGCGCTTTTACTTAAATATCCATCCAAAACTTTAAAATGCGACGGGCAAAAGGTATTTGAGGTGGTACAGAAGAGTGCTTAGATTTATGTACCTTTTTTTACAAATACAATGAGAATGCATCAAAAAGACTTAATTTATTTACAGGAAAACTCTTTTAAATACCTGTATTGGGTTTTACTTCTTTTCTACATTGTAATGTACACTACTTTTGGTTTTGAAGATGGGGATATGGGTACTATTTTCAGTATTTCTTGGAGTATGTACAATGGTTATTTCCCATATACAGATTTCACTTACATTAAACCTCCTTTTTCACCTTATTTCCACTCTTTATTTCTGTACATAACCGAAGATTACGCCTATCTAATCAATAGAGGCTTTTATTATATACAGGTTTTTTTGTACTCCTATTTTGCAGCAAAACTACTTTGCAAAATATTTAAAATAAACTCTAAAAACACTGTTTATTTTATTGCGATACTAGGTGCATTAATAAGTATACACAATTACCCCCCAATGCCTTGGAATACGGTAGACGGTATTTTCTTTTCTATTTTAGGTACCTATTTTTTGCTGCATAGAAAAGAAAAAATATGGCAAATTATTTTAGGGACTTTTTTAATCTCACTAGGTGTTTTATGCAAGCAATCTTTCTTCTTCTTTCCTGTATTTTTAACCGCTTATCTAATACTGCTAAAGAATTATAAAAAAGCTACTATTTTTGTAATTAGTGGATTAGTTACTGCCATACTATTCATTATTATTTTATTTTTAAATGATGCTTGGGATGCATTTTATAATCAAATTTTCAGCTTTACACCTGCCTCTAGTTTTATTAATACCGCAATAAAAGTATATTATTTAGCATTTAAGTTTAATTACTTATTAATAATAGGATTATTGTCAGTTTTCTTTTTAGTAAAAAAATACCTTCCTAATCATGTTACTTTTCTGTATGCAATTACAAGCATTGCGGTTCTATTTTTATACTTCTACTTGCACAAAGACAGTTACCATACAGTAAAAAATGCTTTAATGCAATCGCTACTAGTTATTTCAGCTTTATATGCATTATACTTCGCAAAGAAAGATAAAAGATATTGGTTTTTATTACTCCTTTTAAGTCTCAGTTGGTGTGCTGCTATTAGCAATGGTTTTAATACACCAATTCATTTTTCAACCCCAATTGTGTTTACTTTTTTTATAATGAGCTATGATTTAAAAACCTTTGCATTTTCAAAATTAGTCGGGTCAATAAGTGTTTTATGTTTTGTAATTGTTTTTTATGTAGGCTATCAAAACGTTTATATGGACTCCAATCGAAAAGAACTAACTTATAACATGGGAGCTATTTATCCGCAACTTAGTTGTATAAAAAGCGACAAACCTACTTACGAAAAGTATTTAGAGTTAAAAAAATTATCACAAAACTATACCAATTATACCATATTGCCCTCTGTAACCCTTGGACATTATTTAACCAAAACAAAAAACCCAATTGGTGTTGACTGGGTTTTTAACCATCACTTAGCCGATCAAATTCAACTATATATTGACAAGCTAGAGACTAAAAATGTAACCGTTTTTCTTGAAAATTTTGAAAATAACATCAATAATTATGAAGAAACTTCTTTACTCACAGTGTATGTGAAAAATAATTGGAAATTAGTTGAAAAGAGAAACTATTTTAGGGTTTATAAAAAATCCCAATAAAACATCATTTGCTTATGACTTCTTCAAGTTTTTTATCTATCATAATTCCAGTTTATAATGAGGATGAAAATGTTTTACCCTTAACAAAAAAAATTGAAACAGCATTAATCAACTATAAATTTGAAATCATATATATAGATGATTTTAGCACAGATAATACGGTAAAAAACATTAAGTCTTTACAAAATCCAAACATAAAATTAATTGAGTTAAAAAAAAATTACGGACAAAGTTTAGCTTTAGCCGCTGGGATTGACAATGCCTTGGGAGATTTTATTATTTCACTAGACGGAGATATGCAAAATGATCCAAATGATATCCCAAATATGCTTAAACTACTAATCGAAGAAGATATTGACCTTGTAACGGGTATAAGAGTCAATAGAAAAGACTCTTTCTTTAAAAAAATTCCTTCAAAAATAGCAAATTATATTATTCGAAAAACAACCAAATTAAACATTCAAGACCAAGGATGTGCCTTAAAAGTTTTTAGAAAAGAAACAGCTAAAGAACTGAATCTATATGGTGAAATGCATCGTTTTATAGCCCTTTTAGCCTTTTTAAATGGTACCAGAATTAAAGAAGTTCCCGTAAAGCACCACCCCAGAAAGTTTGGAAAATCTAAATATGGATTAGGGAGAACCTTTAAGGTTATAAATGACCTTTTGCTAATACTTTTTCAACGTAATTACCTACAAAAACCTTTGTATTTATTTGGAAATATTGGCCTGTTTTTTTTCTCTTTAGGATTACTCATTAACATATACCTTTTAATAGAAAAAATACTTGGATTTGACATTTGGGGAAGACCCATTTTAATTGTAGGGGTGTTATTTGTTCTGTTGGGTATTCAGCTTTTTACCATCGGTATTGTTATTGATTTACAAATGCGAACCTATTACGAATCGCAAGATAAACGCCCTTATATAATACGAAAAATAACCTTACCTACTGAAAAAGATAAAAAATAATTGATTATCCGCAATTAGTTATATCCTGCAATTCCTGCTATAACGAGACTATCGAAGAGCTTTTCTCCAAAATATCTCCTGTTGAGTTTATGGATAAATTCATTCAGGTATAGCCGTAGTTACTTTCCCTTGATCTTGTTATAGTTGCCCACGAAGTTCTTCTTCGCATTACTGATGGTAATGTGCACCCACCGCAATGTCTCTTTGCTAAGCCCTTCACTGGATTTTTCGAAGATATGTAGCTCCACATAGTCCGATATATCAACATATGACGTACTATCATCACTAAGGACATGATTTTTTTGTAAAGCGTTAGCTATACTTCAACAAAAATATAAAAGGAAAATAGAAGTTATTACTGTTGAAAACCTTCCTTACCAAGAATAAATCACCAAATACGACAGTACACATATTATTTTAGATATGGTTTTATGCACACGACCAAGGTTTTAACGCTTTGGAAGCGATGGCAAAAGAGAAAGTGGTTTTTACGGGAACCGAAAAGAATTTTTATACTATTATGGTTTAAAAGAAAATCAAGTTTGCGGAAATGCCTTACCCGATGTAAATTACTTAGTTAAAAAACTTTTGTAGCTCATAGATAACCCACAAAAAATTGAAGAAATAGGAAAAAATGCCCTCGATTTTGTAGAACAAGAACACGAATACCTTGCGATTGCTCAAAAATATATAACCACTTGAAAGTCTAATTTATAGAATTTGAAGCTTAAATAGTATTAGTTTTTCTTAAAGTAGTGTATTATTAAAAATAAAACCAATAAAAAATACAAACAATAACGAATTAAGTTGGCTATTACTACACCTTCTACCCCATAAATATCAGTTAGAAAATAAGCTAAACCGAAAAATAAAGCTAAAGAGACAATCTCTGAAAAAATAAAGCTTTTTACCATTTTTTTTGCTAAAAATTGATGAGCTAATATGATGGAAGCTAATTTCACAAAATCTGCCATTAATTGCCATTTGAATAATGGAGCAAGTCCTATAAAGTCTGGATATACAAGTTGTATTAATAAATTTCTAGCAAAATAAATAATAATCATTCCCAAGCCAAAAAGAGGTAATAAAGTAGTATATATTGAATATAATTCTTTTTTAAAATCTCTTATCTTGTGTATTCCTGCAAACTTAGGCAGCACATATAAAGAAAATAAAGCATTAGAAAAGACCATATAATTTTTGGAGATGTTTAACATAGCGGTCCATATTCCTGCATCAATTTCGGATATTTTTCTTATAAGCATAGACCGTATACCTATTTCTACGTAATTAAATAAAACAATAGAAAAAAAAGACATCAGCGAAAAAGTAAGTAAGTCTTTTGCAAATGGAATTTTGAATGATAATTCAGAAAAATGTATATACTCTTTTAGGGTTTTAATAAAAATAAATAACAAAATAAGCAATTGAATGACAGGTGTAACTGCTATGGCTATTAAGACGCCATCAATAGAATATTGAAAAAGAAAAAATATGGTCAGTGCCGAACTAACTAAATAACCTACTAAATCAATTAAAGCAAATTTCTTGTATTTAGATAACCCATTTACAACGGCATTAAATATTTGTTGAATAGCTATAAATGGAACTACTACAGCCATTAACTTTATAAGGTAGGCATATTCTGCAGTGCTAAATAAATAATGACTAACCTGTCTTGAAGCTAGCAATAGAAAAGTTGCCGTAGTGAATGAACCTATTAAAATAAAAACAAATGAGGTAGAAAAAAGCTTTTGTAACTGCTTTTCATCTTCTTTATATTGTGCAATATACTTTACAACACCACTAAAAATACCTAGTGAAGAAATCGATGTTAGTATTTGGGTAATGTTTCGTAATTGCCCAATTTTAGCTATTCCGGCTTCCCCAACCATTTCTGCCAAAATACGTTGTATAAACATTGATACACAAAGTCTAACGCTAATAGATAATGCGTTTAAAGAAGTTATCTTTAGCAATAAATTTTCGCGTACAAATTTAGGAGTTTTCAAATAGCTTGTATTTTATAACAATTTAATCATATAATGCCATATTCCTTAACATCTTTTTTCCCTCAATTATTTCGTATAAAAACTTATCTATCTATTTTCTTTAGTGTTTTATTTTAAAAGATATAAATTTTAATAAGCATTCAAAACCTGAATGACCCTAGAGACCTCATCTTCTTCCATTACCGGACTTAAGGGAATACTCACTACTTGCTGATGAATTTTTTCTGTAATTAGAAATGATAATTTAGAAAACTCTGAAAAAGCTGCTTGCTGATGTGGTGGCAGCGGATAATGAATAAGATAACCTACCTCGTTCTTTTCTAAAAACTCAGCAAACTTTTTTCTATTTTCTACTTGAACTACAAATAAATGAAAAACATGATTGGCACTTCCGTCCCAATAGGGAAGATTAATTTTCTCATTGTTGATTTCATTTAAATATCTTGAAGCTACTAGTTTCCTGTTACTATTAGCATCATCCAAATCTTTTAGCTTATCCAATAAAAAATAGGCTTGTAATTCGTCTAAACGAGAATTGAAACCAATATATTCATTGATATATTTTGACGAAGTTCCGTAATTTCTAAGTTGAGAAACAACCTTTGCTAAATCTTTATCACTTGTAGTCACAGCGCCTCCATCCCCTAACGCTCCCAAATTTTTACTGGGATAAAAACTAAAACCGGTAGCATCGGCTAAACTTCCAGCTTTATTTCCATTTTTATCTTCTGCTCCATGAGCTTGAGCTGCATCAGCAATTAATAGTAAATTATTTTCATTAGCTATTTTTTGTAAACTTTTCATATCGGATAATTGACCGTATAAATGTGTCACCAAAATAGCTTTGACAGATGTAGTTAAATATTCTTCAACCTCTAGCGGATCTAAATTAAAAGTTTCTTCATCCGGTTCTACCAATACTGGTTCCAGTCCAGCATGTTTAATGGCTAGGATAGTAGCTATATAGGTATTGGCGGCAACAATAACTTTATCTCCTTCTTGTAACTTTCCTAATTCTATATAAGCTTTTAAAATTAAAGTCAAGGCATCTAACCCATTTCCTACACCTATACAATGATTCACTCCGCAATACTTAGCAAAAGCTTTCTCAAATTCTTTTACAGCATTCCCCAATACATAGTAACCAGAATCTAAAAATCTTTGAAAACTTTCTTTAAAAGCTTTTTCGTAAGGTTGATTAATTTTCTTTAAATCTAAAAATGTTATCATTATATAAAAATATGATTTAAATCTTCATAAGTACCTGTCTTCAATCTATAGAATTCATGAGCTATACTTCTTGCTCCGAAGCACTCTTTCCAATATACTAAGCCTTTATTTAACTTTAAGCCATGTTGCTCATTAGAAGTACCAAAATCAAAATACTTTTTATGACTAAACTCACGTTCTATTAAATGCTGAAACAAAAAATCTAAGGTTCCTAATTGTTGTTTTTGATCATTTGCAGAAATATATTGAACATGCGCTACTGTTTCTGTTTCAAAAATCGTAGCTCCCCCTACAATTTCATTTTTCAAATAAACATTGAACTGATGAATTTGATTTGGAAATTTTTTTGCTAAAAACTCTATTTCTTTAACCGAGTGAACGGGCTTTGCGTTATGGGTTTGCTTTAAATTTGGCATTAAAATCTCTTGCCAAAAACTATAAAAATCATTTTCTTTTTTTATCTCTAAAAGCTTTTTATTTGCTTTTTTTACCCCTTCTAATCGATTTGACTGAATTTTTAAGGGATTATCCAAATGTATAGTAGCAGAAACATCACATCGAATTTTTTCAGCTTTTAATAAAAAAAGTAAATAATCTATTTCATCTGAAGGATAAGTATGGTAAATTTTAGGTACTAATTTTAATTGAAGTTTTAAAATATTTTTTTGCTTTAAATATTTAAGGCTCTCTTTTACCACTTCAAGAACTTTTTCAAACTTGATTTTTTTTGAAAGTATAACTCCGCCATAAGTCAGTCCTTGATGTGAAAAAATTTCATCTTCCACTCTATTTGCCGGTAAAACAGCAAGTAGTTTTTGTTTTTCGTATACCATTAACGAAAAGTCTTCAAACCGATCGCTATGGTATTCCATAAAATCACGGTAAAACAAAAAAGTTCCGTTTTTAGAATTCTTAATGAATTGATCCCAATCAGCTTTTAAAGAAGAATGGTAAGGTTTAACTTCTAACAAGTATTTCGTTTTTTAGTTGCTAAACGAAAATACAATTTTCTATCGATATTTCTTGTTGAAGCGATAGAAGTGGTATCCTTTTTTATTTATCAAGACTTCTCCGCTTTAGTTGATCTTCAAAGAAAAACAAAAGTTTAAAAGTGACAGACAAAAAAGACCTATGCCGACAGAAAGGTAGAAAGAATACTATGCTACACAAAGGACAACACCTTCAATAAAAAAACCCTTTATCTAGAAAGAAAAAGGGTTTTTATAATATATTATGTTATCTACTTCTTACATAATTTTATTTCGTTTACGCTCGTTTTCAGTTAAGAAAATTTTACGTAATCTTAAGTGGTTGGGGGTCACCTCAACATATTCATCCTTCTGAATATATTCTAAAGCTTCTTCCAAGCTAAACTTAATCGCAGGAACGATTTTCGCTTTTTCATCGGCTCCTGAAGAACGTACATTCGAAAGTTTTTTGGTTTTGGTGATATTTACAGTCATATCATCTTGACGTGAATTTTCTCCAATTACCTGACCTTCATAAATATCTTCTCCCGGATCTACAAAGAAACGACCTCTATCCTGAAGTTTATCGATAGAATAAGGAATAGCTGTTCCTTTTTCCATAGAAACCAATGAACCATTCAAACGCTCCGGAATACCTCCTTTTAACGGCTGATATTCTTTAAAACGGTGCGCCATAATCGCTTCACCAGCAGTTGCGGTTAACAATTGGTTACGTAAACCAATGATACCACGAGATGGAATCATAAATTCACAAACCATACGGTCACCTTTAGCTTCCATACTTAACATCTCACCTTTACGAAGGGTTACAAACTCTACCGCTTTTCCAGAAACAGATTCCGGTAAATCAATAGTTAACTCTTCTACCGGTTCACATTTCACACCATCAATTTCTTTGATGATAACTTGTGGCTGACCAATTTGTAACTCATAGCCTTCACGACGCATGGTTTCAATAAGAACTGATAAATGCAGAACTCCACGACCATACACCATAAACTTATCGGCACTATCGGTTTCTTGTACACGAAGAGCTAAGTTTTTCTCCAACTCTTTCATTAAACGATCCTTAATGTGTCTAGAAGTCACAAACTTTCCATCTTTTCCGAAGAAAGGAGAATCGTTAATGGTAAACAACATACTCATTGTTGGCTCATCAATAGCGATGGTTTTTAAGCCTTCAGGATTTTCAAGATCAGCAATGGTATCACCAATATCAAAACCTTCCAAACCAACTACAGCACAAATATCTCCCGCTACTACTTCTTCTATTTTTCTACGGCCTAAACCTTCAAACGTATGTAGTTCTTTTATTTTAGCTTTTTTAATGCTTCCATCACGCTTCACTAAAGAAACCTGCATTCCTTCTTTTAAAACACCACGTTGTAAACGTCCAATCGCAATTCTTCCGGTAAAAGAAGAGAAATCTAACGAAGTAATCAACATTTGTGGCGTTCCTTCTTTATCTACTTTTGGTCCAGGAATATGTTCCATAACCATATCTAATAAAGGTTCAATATTATCGGTTTCCTTTTTCCAGTCATCGCTCATCCAGTTATTCTTAGCAGAACCATAAACGGTAGGAAAATCTAATTGCCACTCTTCTGCACCCAATTCAAACATCAAATCGAACACTTTTTCGTGTACTTCGTCTGGGGTACAGTTTTCTTTATCTACCTTATTCACAACCACACAAGGTTTCAAACCAAGGTCAATTGCTTTTTGAAGTACAAAACGTGTTTGTGGCATTGGTCCTTCAAAAGCATCTACCAACAAAAGTACGCCATCTGCCATATTCAAGACACGCTCAACTTCACCACCAAAATCGGCGTGACCAGGGGTATCTATAATATTAATTTTGGTATCTTTATAAGTAACTGAAACGTTTTTAGAGGTAATGGTAATCCCACGTTCTCTTTCTAAATCGTTGTTATCTAAGATAAGATCACCTGTATTTTCATTTTCACGAAAAAGACTACAGTGATACATAATTTTATCAACCAAAGTAGTTTTACCGTGGTCAACGTGTGCAATAATTGCAATATTTCTAATTGCTGTCATAAAAGCCTCTTTTAAAAGGCTGCAAATGTAAACTTAATTTTCTGGAAATAAAGCAATAAACGTAAAATTATACAGCTATTTAATAGAATGTTGAAATTAGAGTCGCAAAGTCTTAACTTTGAAGCAAATCGATCTTTTACAATAGTAGTATTAAACCGGATTCAATACCTCTGAATTTAAACTTTAACTACTGAATAATTATTTACCTTTGCATTAAAATTCAGATAATGAAATTAGAGAACATTCCAAATATAAAACATACCGATAAAGACAACTTTTTCTTATTAGCTGGTCCTTGCGCAATTGAAGGCGAAGAAATGGCTTTACGTATTGCAGAAAAAGTAGTTCATATTACCGATAAATTAGGCATCCCTTATGTATTTAAAGGAAGTTTCAAAAAAGCTAACCGAAGTAGAATTGACAGCTTCACCGGAATTGGTGATGAAAAAGCTTTAAAAATTCTTCGTAAAGTTTCAGAGACTTTTAATGTTCCTACCGTTACCGATATTCACGAAATTACCGATGCTCAAAAAGCTGCTGAATATGTAGATGTTCTTCAAATTCCGGCATTTCTCGTACGTCAAACCGATTTGGTCGTTGCTGCAGCAGAAACCGGAAAAGTCGTCAACCTAAAGAAAGGACAGTTTATGAGTCCGGAAAGTATGCAACATGCCGTTACTAAAGTAAGTGATTGTAATAATGAGCAAGTAATGGTAACTGATCGCGGAACAATGTTTGGCTATCAGGATTTAATTGTTGATTTCCGTGGAATCCCAACCATGCGTAAATTTGCCCCTACCGTTTTAGACGTGACGCATTCCCTTCAGCAACCTAACCAAAGTAGTGGTGTGACCGGCGGAAGACCAGATATGATTGAAACAATCGCCCGGGCCGGAGTGGTTAACCATGTGGACGGACTTTTTATAGAAACGCATTTTGATCCTGCGAATGCAAAAAGTGATGGTGCCAATATGCTCGATCTTCAATACCTAGAACAACTATTATCAAATCTGGTTCAAATCAGACAAACCATCAATAAGTTTTAAAATATTATTAATATTCAGCTTTTCTGAAGAAGTTCTAGAATTTTCGTCTTAATTTCCCGAATTACCAATCTCAAAATTAAGTGTATTGAAGATTCTAAAACTTTCGTATTTCGTAAAGCTGTCTATTTTTTTAATATTACCCTTTTTATGTTTTGGCCAAGAAAAAGAACAAAAAGAAAAGCCAGAGCTTGACCTAGGCGGAGCTTTACGCTTCAACTATATTTATTCTTCCTGGAAAGAAGAACAAAAAACAAAAGGCGGTGAATTTGGTTATGATATGTTTCGTATTAATGCCAAAGCTTCCTACAAAGGTATTTTCCTTAACGCTGAATATCGATTATATTCTGAAGCTTTTGGAGGTGGTTTTCTTAAACAAGGCTGGATTGGTTACAAGTTCAACGAGAAAAACCAATTTCATGTAGGATTGGTTTACGTTCCCTTTGGTATTAAACAATATAATTCCCACAATTGGTTTTTCAACATCACCTATTATGTTGGTTTAGAGGACGATCATGATATGGGGTTCAAGTACCTTCATGAAGATGAAAAATGGGAATATGCTTTTGCTTTCTTAAAAAATGCTGAAGAATTGAATTTTGGCGGAGATACCGAGAACAATTCCAGCAGGTATTCTTATGATGTAGTGGGAAGAAACAAAGAAACCAATCAGTTTAATGCTAAAATTGTTCGTAAACTAGGCGATAGCATTCAACATCGAATAGGATTTTCAGGACAATATGGAAGTCTCTATAATATCGACACTAATAAAAATGGAAACCATTATGCACTGGCTCTCCATTATGAATTGAATTGGAACAAATGGAATCTTAAAACCGAAATAATCACTGTTTCCCATTCTCCCGAAAATAAAGAAGGACAATCTAATAAAATTATAAAAATGGGCGCTTATGGAGCTCCTTATGAAATTGCAGCCGATTTTAATATGTATACGATTGGGCTTTCTAAAAAAATTTCCGTAGCATGGGGACCAGTTTCAGAAATCGAAGTTTATAATGATTTCGGTTATATGCAGAAAAAGGAAAAAGAATTCACCGATTCTTTTATGAATGTAACCGGTTTACTCCTTACCGCAGGACAAGTTTATACCTATATTGACTATGCCGCAGGATATAATCATTCTTGGTTGGGCGGAAACTTTGAAGACGATTTTTCAACCGGAAATCCCGATGCAAATTGGGAAGCACGGTTTAACATTAATATTGGATACTACTTTTAATCAAAAAATAATTTATGGCTAAAAAAGTTACTCGAAGCGACGAAAAAAAATCAATTTTTGGACTGGACGTCAATGGTCCTGTTTTTTTCACTTCTTCCATTTTCATCATTATAAGTATTACACTCACTTTAATTTTTGAAAAGCAAGCAGAAAAAGCATTTAAGAATATCCAACATGCAGTAGCTGAAAATGCTGACTGGTTCTTCATATTATGCATTAATTTATTCTTGGTATTCTTAGTTTACCTCGCTGCAGGAAAATATGGAAAGCTGAGGATTGGTGGCCAAAAAGCCAAACCAGAATTTAAAACCATGTCTTGGTTTGCTATGCTCTTTAGTGCCGGAATGGGAATTGGACTACTCTTTTTTAGCGTTGCCGAACCCATAAAACACCTGATTAAACCGGCAACCGCTGAACCGAATACAATTGCTGCCGCTCAAGAAGCGATGAATTTCACTTTTTTGCATTGGGGTTTCCACGCTTGGGCCGTTTATGCGCTAGTAGGATTAGCGCTTTCTTATTTTACATATTCTAGAGGATTACCGCTTACCATTAGGTCTATTTTTTATCCATTTTTGGGTGACAAAATTCACGGTAGAATTGGAGATGCCATCGATATTTTTGCCGTGCTCGCAACGCTTTTTGGCTTAGCTACTTCTTTAGGGTTTGGGGTGCAACAAATTGCCAGCGGACTTAATCATGTTTTCGGGCTTCCTGATGGTATTCTTACCCAAGTGCTATTAATCGCAGGGATTACTTTAATAGCGACAACTTCGGTAGTATTAGGAGTTGATAAAGGTGTCAAATTTTTAAGTGAATGGAATATGCGGGTAGCCGTAGTGTTATTATTACTGGCATTAATTTTAGGCCCTACCCTATTTATTTTCCGTTCGTTTGTAGAAAACACCGGAAGTTATTTATTTAATTTCTTAAAAATTTCTACTTGGAGCGAAACCTATAGTGGAAAATCCTGGCAAAACGATTGGACCGTATTCTATTGGGGCTGGTGGATTGGTTGGTCTCCATTTGTAGGAATGTTTATCGCTAGAATTTCTAAAGGGCGAACCATTCGGGAGTTTATTTTAGGCGTTTTATTAGTTCCTTCCCTAGTAACCTTTTTCTGGATGTCGGCTTTTGGTAGTGTTTCTATTCAGCAAGCATTAAGTGGCGATAGCACTATTGTTACAGCAGTTGAAGACAATATTTCTACGGCTCTATTCGTGTTTTTTCAAGATTATCCATTTGCGATGGTCATTAATGTAGTAGCCGTGATTCTTATCGCCGGGTTCTTTATTACCTCATCAGATTCCGGTTCCTTAGTGGTTGATAGTTTAACTTCTGGAGGAAAAATTGACGCTCCGGTAGGACAGCGTATTTTCTGGGCTGTCACCGAAGGTTCCGTAGCCGCTGTTCTTTTAATTGGGGGTGGTTTAGAAGCTTTGCAAACCGCCACCATTGTTACAGGACTTCCCTTTGCCGTCATCTTGCTCATTATGTGCTATTCACTCTACAAGGGCTTGAAGGAAGACCTGCAAAAACTGGAAAAGAAAAAATCTGAAAAACAAATGGACGACTATGAAGAAGTCGTTAAAGAAATTGTAGAACGAAGAAATAAAAAAGACCAATAATAATGGAAACTGTAAAAAATATTTTAGTCGCCTTAGACCTCTCTTCAATAGATAATCACCTTATTGAATATAGCTCTTTTCTTGCTGAAAAATTAGAAGCTGAAAATGTTTATTTTGTTCATAACATCAAAAAATATGAGATTTCTGAACTTTTTGAAGAAGAACTCAACAAAATTAATTTAGATCAACTTATAGGTGATGAACTCAATGAAAAAATAGAACAAAGATTTACGGCAAAAGTGAATTGGGAAGTGCTCATTTCTGAAGATTCCAATACAGAATCCCTTATCGATTATGTAGCTAACAAATATAGGATTAACCTTACCATTGTTGGAAACAAAGAACCCAAAGCAGGTACTGGTGTGCTTACAGGAAAGTTGTTGCGACTTCTTAAATCCCATATAATTACTGTTCCTCAAACAGCAAGTATAAAACTAGATGAAGTATGGATAGGAACCGATTTTTCAGGGCCCTCAAAAAAGTCATTCCAATTTATAGAGCCCATTAGAAACAAAATTAAATTTCAATTAAACTCACTTCACATTTATCACGTGCCCATTCAGTTTTCGCCCTATGTTCCAAAAGATGATGCTGTAGGGAAAATAGAAAAGCACTTACAGCAAAAATCATCAAAGTTTTTCAAGAAATTTTTAATCAACACCCCAGATAAAAATGAAATGATTTATGCTAAAGATAAAAGTGTAAGTGAAAGATTTTTATTTGAAATTGAAAAACGTCATCCAGATTTAGTGGTACTTTCAGACAAAGGCGGAAATAATATCTCTTCGCTTCTTATAGGAAGTTTAACCGAAGAGTTATTCAATGAGAGTTTAAAAAGCCCCTTATTGATAGTTAAATAAATACTTTTTACGTCCATCTTTTTATATAACAAAAGCCTTCCATTGAAGGCTTTTGTTATTTTAGTAACCTAATTATTTAATGTATCTATTTACAAATTTATTTGAAATGAAAATCAATCCTATTTTTCAAGTCAAACTATTGTTTGTTTTTGTTTTATTTTTTAATTCAGCAACTTTTGGTCAAATTCCTTTATTAAACAAAAGCAATTCAAAAGAAACTATTGATGAACCTGTATTAAACGATCCTTGGGGAAGAAATACACCAAGAGGAAGTGTTAGAGGGTTTATTGAATCCATTGCTGCTAAAAACTATCAGAAAGCGTCTCATTACCTTCATTATCCATCAGACATCGATGAAGCAGAAGAAAGAGAAAACATTGTTCTTGTCTTAAAACATTTATTTGATAAGAAAGGAACAATCTTCCCTTATTCAAGCATTAGTAATCAACCCGAAGGGAAACTCGATGACAACCTTGCTCAAAATTTTGAAAAAGTTGGGATGATCAATACCGATGAAAAGGCGATAGATGTATTGCTTAATAGGGAAAAAACTGAAAATGAAGAGTTGATTTGGTTATTTTCAGAGGCTACCCTCGATGCTATACAAGAAGTAAGTTTAGAATATGATGCTTGGATAGATTATATAATTCCGCCAAAATTAAACCATTATTTATGGGCTGGTGTCCCTGCTGCACAGTGGATCATAGCGGTATTAATATTTGCTTTAAGTTTTGTAATTACGCACATCATTATCTTTTTACTTGTACAATTATTAAGGCTATTTTGGAAAAAATCTCGTCAAGAACCTATTTCTGGAATTATTGATGCCCTCAGATTACCGGCAAAACTTTACTTTTCTGTATTTCTTTTTATTGAATTTAGTCAAAGAGCAGGCCTTTCCATCATTTTACGCCAATATTTTAGTACGATTACATTAATTATTGGCATTACAGCTATTTTAATTTTACTATGGCGCCTTATTGATTATATCGGCGATTTTTCTAAAAAACAAATGGAATTAAGGAGTAACCCATCAGGATTATCAGTGATCTTATTTTTAGAAAGAGCAGCAAAAATAGCTTTAGTGATCTTTGGTATAATTGCGATTTTAAGCACCTTTGGAATCGATATCACCACCGGTCTTGCTGCTTTAGGAATAGGCGGTATTGCTTTGGCGCTAGGAGCTCAAAAAACAGTTGAAAACTTTGTAGGAAGTGTAACTCTTATTGCCGATCGTCCTATTCGAGTGGGTGATTTTTGCCGTGTAGGGCAAATTACAGGAACTATCGAAAAAATTGGAATTCGCTCTACCAATATTAGAACCCTAGACCGAACTTTGGTTACTATTCCTAACGGTTTATTTTCTTCAGAAACGATTGAAAATTTTGCATTTAGAGATAAGTTTAGAATGATATCAACCCTTAATTTCAGGTACGAGTCTTCCCCAGATCAAATTCGGTATTTATTAGCTGAGTTTCGTAAAATACTCTATTCTCACCCTAAAGTATACGAAGAACCTTCAAGAGTTCGCTTTGTGAATTTTGGAGCGCATTCGTTGGATATTGAAATTTTCGCTTATATCGTTGCTGATAATAACAATGAATTTTTAGAGATTCGAGAGGATATTATGCTTCGAATTATGGAAGTAGTGAAGCAAAGCGGAACCGGATTTGCTTTCCCTTCACAAACTCTCTATTTTGCAAAAGACGATGGTTTAGATAAAGAAAATTCTAAAAGTACAGACGAAACAGTAGAACAATGGAGAGTCAAAAAAGAAATGCCTCTCCCCCGTTTTACAGAAGAACAAATTGATAATCTCAAAAATAAAATAGACTACCCGCCCGAGGGGTCAAGCAGTAAATTATAAATCTTTTAAGCCTCTCTAATTTGGAGAGGCTTTTTTTATTTTTCATTTGCATAAATCAATTTTTTAATTTTACTTTGTTTTTCAAAGTACTTTAAATATGCAAAAAGATTATTTTAAAGACATTTCAGAAATTAAAGACTTAATGAATAAATCCTCAAGGTTTATCTCATTAAGTGGTCTTTCAGGAATTTTAGCCGGGTGTTATGCCCTTATAGGAGCGGCCATCGCTTACATCTATTTTCTTCCGAAACAGTTTGACTATTCATCTAAAAGTACTCTAAAACTTGAATATATCATTTTAGACCTGGTACTCATTGCGACTTTGAGTATCGTAACAGCCATTATCCTAACGATAAAAAAGGCCAAAAGCAACGGAGAAAAAATTTGGGATGCGACCACCCAACGATTATTAGTCAATTTTCTAATTCCATTGGTCGCTGGCGGAATTTATATTTTAATTCAGGCATACCAACAACACTATGGTATGGGAGCGTCACTAATGCTTATTTTTTATGGACTGGCTTTAATAAATGCTTCCAAATTCACCATTGGCAATGTAAAATATTTAGGTTGCGCTGAACTAATTTTAGGGCTCATTTGTGCTGCACTTCCGGGTTTTGGTTTATATTTTTGGGCTTTAGGTTTTGGCGTGCTTCACATCGTTTACGGGGCCTTAATGTTAAGAGAAGAAAAAAGACAGTAACTTGAGTATTATAGACAACATTAATAAACTTTTTGATCACCGAATTCGTTTGGGAATTATGTCGATTTTGATGGTGAATGAAAAAGTGAATTTTAAACGGTTAAAAGAATTGCTTGAAGTAACCGATGGTAATCTTGCCAGTCACATAAAAGCATTAGAAAAAGCCGAATATATTATCGTAGAAAAATCGTTTATCGATCGTAAACCCAATACGCAATACATTGCTACTAAATTGGGAAGAGCAGAGTTTAAAAAACATATTGAAGCTTTAGAAAAGATCATTAAAAAGCAAATGAAGTAAATCTATATTTTTTTACATATCTACTTTGAATTTCAAAGTGAAATAAAAATTACTTACTATGAAAACATACTTCGTCCAAAAAAATTCTATCGTACGGCAAATTTGGGGAAAAGCAGATACGGTGATGTTTATTTTTGCCGGAGCGGCTGCTGAATTTGCCTTAAATAAAGCAGTAGATTGGTTGTACTTTACCGGGAAATTGCCGGCAGATCCTCTAGGTAGGTTATTTTCTACTGTGAATTATGCCAAGCTAATTGTGTTTGCTGAAGAGGAAGCAGCTATCCAAGCCATCCAGCAGATGAATTATATTCACACAAAAGTTGAAGAAAAACGCGGTTTTAATATTCCCGATTGGGCCTATCGCGATGTATTATTTATGTTGATTGATTATTCGATTCGTGCTTACGAAAGTTTAGAACGAAAACTAACTTCTAAAGAAAAAAATGAAGCCTTTGAAGTTTTCAATCGTGTAGGAAAATTAATGCAAATTCCCGAATTACCAAATAGTTTTGGTGATTGGGAAGAACAGCGAAAACTTCAACTTCAAGAAAATTTTGCCTACAGTAAATATACGCAAGATTTATTCCTTCAGTATAAAAAGCACTTAGGTTATTTCCGCTATCAATTGGTATTGGAAGCACAAACCTTAATGGCTCCGCCCCCTATCAAAAAGCTGTTGAATTTCAGAAAGCATTCATTACTAAAACCAATTATCCCCATTTATAAATTAAGTCAATTGGTAAAAGCCGATGTTTTTCTTAAAGCACTTATTTTACCCAATGCCTATAAATCCGAAATCAAAGCCTTAGACCGTCAACCTAACTAATCTATTTTTTTACCTATAAACTTTGCGATTCAAAGTACTTTAAAATTAATCATTATGCGAAAAAAACTTGTCGTCTTTCTATTTGAAATTTCCAAAAGCCTTTACACTAAATTTTTCAAAAAGAACCATATTCCTTGGGAAGTCACTACAGAAGATCTACTACAATTTCCTACAGAAACTTTTGGCTTTCATTTAGGTGAATTCTTACAGAAGAACAATTTTCAGCTCATTCCAAAAGTTGAGCGTCACGACGCTTACCATACACTCACTAATTATGGAACTCGCGTAGAAGAAGAAATTGGTCTGCAATACTTGTGCATGGGCAATGGTAAAAAAAGTCCGTATATGTACGGAGCAATTTTGTTGGGGACACTCATTTTGCCGGAATATATTTCATTCTATCTACAATCTTATCAAATCGGGAAACAGGCTCATCCTTTTCATCATTTTGATTATGAACAGGTTTTACACCTTGATTATAAAGTATTTCAATCGATGGTTTTTAGCAAAGCCACTATTACAAATCAGCTTCAATTCAACATTAATATAAATCAATCATTATGGAAAATCAAAAAGGAAAATTTGGAAATTGGTTAAGAAACTCCATCACCGCCAAAATGCTCATTGTAGGTATTTTAGCCTTAGCCTTGCTCATACCGCTTAGTTTTGTTAAAAATATTATTTATGAACGCTCCAATCGGCAATCGCAAGTGATTTCAGAGATCAACCAAAAATGGGGAAACGAAGTTTTGCTCTCCGGTCCTATTTTAAAAATCCCCTATCATTATTATACAGAAATAAAAGAATACGATAAAAAACGGGAAGAAATGCTCACCAAAAAAGAAGAACACCTCTCCTATTTGTACTACTTCCCGGACGAATTAATTATCGATGCTAATGTAAAAACCAAACCTTTGGAACGTAGTATTTACAAGTCGGTTGTTTATCATTCTCAAATAAATTTAAAAGGATTTTTCCCTAAAATTTCTACGGAAGAATTTGAAATTCCTACAGAAAATGTGCTATGGGAAAAAGCCAGTATATTGGTTAAAACTTCGAATCTAAAAGGAATTAAAAATCAGTTAGAAATACAATTAGCTTCGCTTTCTTCTCCATTAATGCCTATTTACAATCAAGAGAACTTAAAGACCTTACAATCGGAAGCGATTTCTAAATTCGCAGAGGTGAAAGATGAAAAGATTCCTTTTCAACTAAACATTGATATCAATGGAAGTGAACGATTAAAATTTATCCCGATAGGAAAAACTACAGAAGCGAAAATGATTTCCAATTGGGCTTCACCTAGTTTTGATGGTAACTTTTTACCGGAAGATGGTTCCCGCGAAATCACCGAAAATGGATTTAAAGCAGAATGGAAAATCTTACAAATTAACCGGCAATTTGAGCAATCGTTTAAAGGAAATTTACCCGACCTCACGCAATTTGCTTTCGGCACCAATTTAATTATTCCTGTTGATGATTATCAGAAAAATGAACGTACTGCCAAATATGGTTTTATGGTGATTAGCTTAACGTTAATTGTTTTCTTCTTGATTCAATTAGTGAGCAAAATTTACATCCATCCATTTCAATATTTAATGATTGGTTTGGCCTTAGTGATGTTTTACAGTTTACTCATTTCCATTTCTGAACATGCTACCTATTTTAAAGCTTATCTCATCGCCGGTAGTTCGGTCTTGGTGTTAATAGGGATTTACTCCCGGTTCATTTTTAAAAATATCAAATTCCCGTTACTCATTAGTTTCTCTTTGGCAGGAGTGTACAGTTTTATTTACGTTATTATTCAACTTGAAAATTATGCTTTATTAATAGGAAGTATTGGGTTATTTATGATTCTAGCAATCATCATGTTTGCTTCCCGAAAAATAGATTGGAGTTCAGCTTCTTAAAAACAAAAAAGCAGGCTCTTCAGCCTGCTTTTTTGTTTGTTATTCTTTTATAAATTTCCGCTGAAATACTTTTCCATTTGCATAAACTTTTAAAAAATAAATACCTGAACTTAATCGATCTATTTGAATAGAACTAGCTTGTTGAATGGTTCCTGAGATCTGTCTTTGTCCTGTAATAGAGAATACTTCGTATTTCTCACCTTCAATATTAAAAGCCGAATTGATATGTATCACCTCTGTGGCAGGGTTAGGATATAAACTCAAGTTTTTGTATGCCGTTTTATTTACAGAAAGGAAAGATCCTTCCTCTACCACAAGGGTTTTATTAAAATCTGGGTTACTTATTTCATCAACAATTCCTGAAGGCCATTTCACAATGACTTTGGAAATTTCTGTATCTTCTCCTATACCAAAATGGGTATTTAAACTATTCATATATCTAAAACCAATACCGGCTTTCACATCTCTAATTTGTTTACCCAGCGCACTGATCACTTCAATTCTCGCTCCAATTCCATTGATATTACTTTCTGTACCGACAAGTGCTACTTTTAGCCAGTTGTTTCCGTTGGGTTGGTTGTATTGAATTTTATCGTAATCGATAATATCTAAAAATCCATCGTTATTAAAATCGCCCACAGGTCCATTAGGGATATCGATTTGTGCGTCAGTGAAAGTCATATCACCATTATTAATCAAGATTCTCCCTCCGATTCCATAAATATCCACATAGCCATCATTATTAAAATCATAGGCTACATTTTCTGTTCCCATAGACATCATATTTTCTATGCCTGTTCCTGTAGTAAAATCGGTAAATGTGCCATCACCGTTATTATACATGAGCTTATGACTTCCATCCTCAAACGAACTTGCTCCTACAAAAACATCCATAAAACCATTGTTATCAAAATCTGCCCAAGCAGAAGACCAAGTTTGAATAGGGTCTGCCAATCCAATTTCTTCCGCTACTTCAGAAAAGGTACCGTCCCCATTATTTCTATGCATTTGGTTTATTTTAATTTCAGTATTACCACCTCTACATTTTGCTATAAATAAATCTAAATCGCCATCATTATCATAATCTACCCAGATAGACCCATAATTACCTCCTTGTTCTGAATCTCCTAAACCGCCTTGATTAAAAACTAAATTACCAAAACCATCATTTAAATAATACACATTGGGTTCCCAATCGTGACAAACAAATGCATCTAAATGTCCATCTTTATTAATATCTACAAAATTTGAACGTTGTGAAAACACAAATTGATCATCGCTAATTTCTGTAAAACTTGTTCCATCACTAGAAGCTTTCATAAAAGTTACTCCAGCCCCCCCCCCATACAACAAATCATTAAAACCATTTCTATCAAAGTCGGCTACCGCAAAACTCCAAGAAGGAATAAATGGTGCATTAGAGGTGGGTATATTAATTTCATTAAAAGTACCAGGAGTGGTTTGTTCTAGAATATTTACATTATCTGCGGCTATAGAAACAATGTCATCTAAAAAATCTCCTGTCATATCTACTGCTCCTAAGGTATTTCCAGGAGGCATTGGATTGATAACGGAAGCTTCAAAAGCTATTAAAGTTTCAGGTGCTACATATTCAGAAATTTCGAAATCAAAACCTTCACTGGACCATTTGTTATCAAACACTATAAAATAAGTGGTTCCTTGAGTAGCATTAAAATGGAATTTAGATAAAAGATTGTTACCGGAATCTTCATCCCCCCCTAAGCAAGTCAAGTCATCACAGTTTCCTACATACACATGAAAACGTGTATCTTTCCCCGTATTCACTGCTAAATCTGTACTAATTTCAAGGTAATAATCTTGTTGGGGTACAAATTTGTACCATTCGCCCGCTTCTCCATTATTAAAAAGGTTAATACAGTTTTCTGGTGCGGGTTCTCCATCGATCCCACCTACCGAATAGGTTCCAAAATCAACTCCTAGAGCTTCTTCACAAAGATCTTGAGCCATACACAAGCTTATACTTGCGATACATAAGGTAAAAAAAGTAATTTTTTTCATTGGTTTAAGTTTAAGGTTATTGGCAATTATTTTCTAAAGAATTAATCCACTCTTCAAGCAATTCAACATACTCTCGATGTACAATTGTTCTGCCCAACAAAGGCATTCTTGAAGCTTCATCTTCGCTATTTAAACGGTAATACATATTAGACCGCTCTTTGTTATTTCCCATAATTATATAAAGCAAACCAGGAGCTATATATTCTTCAGGTTCTATACAAACTCCCATATGTTCTAAGCTTTCAGATTCTGAATAAGCTAATCGTAATGATCTATAGGAGCAATGGGCATTTTCAGAATGACAGTGGGCACAATTAATATCAAAATAAGACCTTACCCGTTGTTCTAAAGGTTGAGATTCGTCTGTCCAATCTTTTACAGTTACAATTTCTTTAGGAAAACTCTCTAAAAAACCTTTGTCTACCCATTTTTGAAGCTGATGCTGTTCTCCATCTGTATAATTGTAGAGTCTATTTAGGTTTTGAGGTTTTGGCCCTATGGGGATTGGCATCTCATTTGTTTTATGACAGGTTACGCATTCATTTTCTGAAGGAATTCGATAATCTGTACTTTTTATCTCCCCGTTCTCTTCCCATTCTAACGCAACGTAACTCCCTTCTAAATCGAGATAAGCTTCTGTTTGTTCATCATTCCAAACATAATCGGCAAATTCCCAATTTCCGTTTCTTTTAAATAGTAAACGGGTTTCTATAATTTTTTGTTCATTTTCGGGCAGGACCTTCTCGTAATAAAAATTTTTTATTAAAACTGTACTGTTAGGAAAGTTAAAAATCTCTTTATCGGCTACAAACAAAGCTTTTTCTGTGGCCGGCATCCATATAAATCGCTTTTTCTTAGCGTAATCTGTAAAAAGTGGAGTTATCAATTCGTACGGTAAGACAGTGCTTACCGGTTCCATAGCTTTCAACTCTCCATCATAAAAATTATAATCGGATAATTTTGAATAGGGAACAGCTTCTAAATCGAAGCTTACCATTTCTTCTTTAGGGGTTTCCCCCGGAGGATATTCATCGCTAATTTCAGAGTAGCCTTCGTCATCGCTACATGAGATTAAGAAAATAGCAGATAAAACTAAAAAATAATAATTTATTCGCATTAAAAAAGTGTTAAGTAATTTCGATTAAAACAAACTTAACACTTTAATTGCTAATTAAATAATTTTAATTTAATATAAATTTAACAAAAACAGGTAGATGGTCGGAAGCATACCTACCTTCTTCGTTATCGCTTAAAACTGCATAGGTTTTAATTTTAACATCCTTGGAATGAAATACATAATCAATCCTACGGGTAACGGGTCTTGAAAAATCGTACCCGTTAAATGTTCCCGATGGTCCTAGTTTTATTTCTGCGGAAGCATCTTTAGAATCATCCAAATAAGATTTAATATATTGAATGGCTTCCGTGTCCGGTTCTAGATTAAAATCACCTGTTAACAGTATGGGATAATGTTTAGCATTTATTTCTTTTATTTTTTGAATGATTAATCGAGCACTGTTTTTTCGAGCTTCATCTCCTTGATGATCAAAATGGGTATTGAAGAAATAAAATTTATCTCCGCTTTCTTTGTCTTTCACTAACACATACGTACAAATTCTATTTAAACTCGCATCCCATCCTTTGGAGATTTCATTAGGAGTTTCTGAAAGCCAAAACGTATTGCTTTCTAAGACTTTAAATTTAGTCGAATCATAAAAAATCGCACTAAACTCTCCTTGATCTCCTCCTTCCCTGCCTACACCTACGTGTTCATAATTGGGCAAAATCTCTTCGATAAAGTCTATTTGTGATTTTAACGCCTCCTGAACTCCAAAAATCTGTGGATGGTAAAATTTGAGTTGATTGGCAAAAAAGTCTTTACGCTTCGACCAACTGTTTTCTCCATCATTTTCATTAGCATATTTAATGTTATACGTCATTGCCGTAAATTCTTCCTGCGCTGAAAGACTTAAGGGCAAAATTACAAGCAAAACTACTATTATTAATACCTGTTTTTTCATGTGATTATTCGTTTTTATTATTCTTTACCGTCTACAAAATCTTGTAAATAAGCGAAACGTGGCGTTAACTTTCCTTGAAAAGTCATCTGGGCACGTTCTAAAATTCCATCTATGTCTTCATTAAAAAAGGCAGGAATCACATTTTCTAAAAACATTTCTCCAAAACCTTCACTTGCATCTTTGGGTAATTCGCAAGGTAAATTATCGACTGCCATGACCGTAATCGCTTCGGGATGGTTAAACTCGACTTCTTTTTCTGTCTCAGGATGGTAACCATAAAACGGATCGGCAATCGTAGAAGGTCTTAATGTACTCGCCACCGGACCATCAATATCGCAACTTACATCGGCGACCAACTTAATTTTAAAATCAGGGTGTTTGGCATCTTCCCGGCTAAACAAAAACGGAGCTCCATCGCCATAAAAATGCCCGGCGATAAATACATCACTCACTTTCGCAAAACGCATAAAATCTGATTCGTATTCATCGGGGTTGTTATAAAAATCGTAGCGGTCTAAGTTTTTGCCATCTTTTCGTTTATTGTAATCCATCACGTCGATTTGGCAGAACACCGGCTCTTCAAAATCATTCACCAAATAATCTTGAACATTGACTTCTTTTAAATGAAGGTGTTCGAGAATTTCCCGAGCGCCATTAGCCACTTTCCCTCCTCCGGTAAGTAGAATTTTTAAGTTGGGAAGTTGTACCTTCTTTAGTTCTTGTTGTACAGCTTTATAATCTGAGAGGTTTTCTACTTTTTCAAGCTGAAAAGCATTTTCCCGAATTCCAAAAGCACGAAAACCATTGTAAGCTCCTACAATTCCGGCATAACGACCAAAACCAATGAGACGGTTTCCTTTATGATCGGTAATGGTTTCGTGATCGTAAAGTTCTATGTTCTTTTCTAAAATAGCTTGTAATAAATCCCGATTGTAAGGCTGCTTTTTGATGGTATGTGAAAAGAAAAAATATTTTTTATTGGGAATTAAGGCTTCTATAGGAACTTCTTTAACGCCTAAAAGCACATCGCAATCAGATAAGTCTTCTGCCACTTCTATCTGGTGTTCTTGATAAGCAGCATCCGGGAAAACCCGAATAGATGAACTTTCTACTTTTAATTGGGTCTGTGGAAATTTTTCTTGAAGTTCTTTAAGTTTATCAGGTGAAAAAACAACTCTTCTATCGGGTGGTGTTTTTCGCTCTCTAATAATTCCTATTTTCATAAATTTTAATTTATATTGAAGTAAGCCTGACAAGGTTAGCTTGGCACAGGCTTTGCAATTTAATTGTTGTTGGGTAAATATATGATTTTATTGTATCTTTGCCAGCCTTACTTTAAAAGTTAATCGTTCTTTTACATATTATTTTTGCGTTAGGGATAACAGCCCTTCGGCTATGCTCAGGATAAATTTATCTTTTTTATTTTGTTTGTCGACTTCGCTCGAAATGAACAAATAAAAAGATCTAGTGGATAGCCCGCCAATTGCCGGAAAAGGCAAGCGGAACGCCCAAAAGACGTAAATTTTGCTATTAAATAAGGATACCAACTGGGGTCGACTGGTTTTGACAGCGAGTCTAATTGAGTAGTAAGCACGTCGAGCGCTGGGATACAGCTCGTAAATCTCATATTTCAAACTTTTTTAAACGGCGAAAATAATTACGCCTTAGCTGCGTAATCT